>Ga0210040_10000466_pt1 | contig 68211 bp, 62 predicted proteins | sample CryGeyCG12114_NA_FD_185462 | JGI IMG/M metagenome (GOLD analysis project Ga0210040, IMG submission 185462) | Groundwater microbial communities from aquifer - Crystal Geyser CG19_WC_8/21/14_NA (SPAdes) (version 2) | ecosystem: Environmental > Aquatic > Deep subsurface > Groundwater | place: USA...
GCCCGCCACTACCACCAGCCCACCTCCTAGCAGGGTAGCCACATCCTGGAAAGCCTGCACCAGCGTGCTTCCGAACAACGCCAGAAACGCGCCGACAATCCCCAATACAGGAACCGCCACCAGGCAGAGCAGCCACGGGAAAGTGGGCCGGGACTTGGGCAGCTGCGCCAAGACGCTGGCCGTGAGGTCGAAAGCAAAAGCCGGCTGGGGTAGGCGGGCCGTTGCTGCAAACAGGTGCTGGTAGGTAGCCACCTGGTCCTGGCACAGGCGGCAGCCGCGCAGGTGCGCCGCTTGGGGCGCTGGCAGTAGGGCAGGGGACTCTGCTGCCTCCTGGAGGGCGCGTTCGGAAAGATGGGGACTTGTCATAACTCGTCGCGTTGATAACGGGCCAGTAGTTGTTGTTTTAACAGTTTTCGCGCCCGAAAGAGGTAGTTTTTCACGGTGCCGTCGGGTAGGGAGGTGATCTGGGCAATTTCCTCGTAGCTCAGCTCCTGCTGATGGTACAAGGAAATCAGGGTGCGGTAGAGCGGAGGTAGCTGCTCAATGGCCACGCCCAAAATGCCAGCTAGGTCGTGGTCGAACAGGGCCGTTTCGGGGTCGTAGTCTGAGCCGGCCACGAGTGGAGGGGGTGCCCGGCGGCCTTCTTCCGTTGCGCTATCCGGCGCGGACTCCGCGGGGTCTACCAGCACCAGCTGCTTCTTTTCGAGGTAGTGGAGGCACGTATTGTAGGTGATTTGGCCCACCCACGTGGAGAGCTTTGCCTGAAACTTGAACCCAGCCAGGTTCTTAAATACCTTCAAATACACTTCCTGCGCAATGTCCGGGCGGTCGGCCGGATGCCGGATCATTTTAAATATGAGTTGCGTCACCAGCCCTTCCGTGCGCTGCACAATCTGCCCAAATGCCGCCGTGTTGCCGCTCAGCACCTGCTTCACAAGCTGCTGGTCGGTTGCGGAAAGGGTAGGCAAGTCGCTCATCTACGCATGAGACCGGTCAGCCGGAAGGATGTTGCATCAGGAGTTTCCGTGGTGCCCTATTTTTCTGAAAAGGGCTTGGCTGGCTGTGCTGATAATCACTAGAACTGATGTAGAACGTCATGCTGAGCTTGTCGAAGCATCTCGCGTGCTGACGTTATAGTGAACCTGTTTAGAAAGTCATCGCAATACCATTGTCCGTCATGCTGAGCTTGTCGAAGCATCTCTACCGCTTCGGTGGAGCACGTTAGACGAAGCGGTAGAGATGCTTCGACAAGCTCAGACGCCCTGATGATTTTCTAAACAGGTTCAGTTACTATCTTCCGTCAGCACGCGAGATGCTTCGACAAGCTCAGCATGACGTTCTAAAGCACTTTCTAAATATCTTCAACATCAGCAACGATGAGACACAAGATGTTGTGTCTCTACTGTGTGGGAATCTATGAAACGGGCACGGCCTCACGCACTGCGGCGGGCTGGTGGCGGTAGAACCACAGAATCAGAATCGGCAGCAGGGTCAGCTCGGCTACTACCCCAAACAGCAGCGTGAGGCCGATGAGCAGGCCCACGTAGAACGTGCCGTCGAACGACGAAAAAATCAGGGTAGAGAAGCCGCCTACCAAAATCAGGGAGGTGACAATCACGGCTTTGCCGGCCATCAGGTAGGTTTTGCGCACGGCCCGAAACAGGCTGTCTTCTTTCAGCAATACCAGCTTCAGCTTGCTGATGAAGTGAATGGTGTCGTCGACGGCAATGCCGAAGGCGATGGTGAAGATAATGCTGGTGCTCACCTTCATGCTCACGCCGGCCAGGCCCATCACACCGGCCACAATCAGGATAGGTACCAGGTTGGGAATCAAGACAATAATGGTCATGCGGATGGAGCGGAACAAGGCCAGCACAATCAGCGTCACCATCAGAATATCGATGCTCATGCCGGTAATCATGTTCAAGGACAAGTTCTCGTTGTTCTTGTCGATGAGGTTGGCCGAGCCGGTGAGGCGGGTTTGTACGATGGTGGAATCGATGTGCTGGCGCAGAAACTGGCGCAAATCAGTGTTTAGGGCGTCGGCGCGCAGACTGCCCACGTCGGGCATGCGGCCGGTGAGGCGACCTTCGGAACCATCGGGTAGGGCCAGCGCCCGGAACTCGGGCTTCTTGCGAAACGGCTTGGCCCGACGCAGCAGCCGTTGCAGCTCAGCGTCGGAGTCGGGGAGGCGGTACTCGGCTATGTCGCCGCCGTTCAGGGCTTTGCGCACCGATTTTACCAGCGTTACGGGCGAGGCTACGAAGCGCAGGCCGTACGTCTGCTGGAGGTAGCGTTCCATCTGTTCGGTCTGGCGCAGCACGGGTAGGGTCAGTACCGAGCGGCCGGCTGCGGGCGTGAGGGCCATTTCGAAAGGCCGCACGCCGGCAAACTGACGCTCAAAAAACCGGAAATCCTGCTTGACTGGGTCGTTCTGCGACAGATCGTCCAGCAGCGCCGAGTTGATACGAATGCGCGAAGCCGAGGCCACCGAGGCAATTAAGACCACAGCACTCACGGCTACCACCAGCCGCCGCCGCGCCAGCACCTGTCGGAACAGTCGGCCCAGCACGCCGTCCCAGCTGCGGCCCTTCTGGCGCGGCATCCGCAGCTGAGGCTTGCGCAACAGCAGCAGCATGGCGGGTAGGAGGGTGAAGCTCAGCAAAAACGTGAGCAGCACGGAAATGCCCGTAAACAGCCCAAAGTTGTAAATCGGCCGGATGGTGCTGGTCATCAAGGTGAAAAAGCCAATGCTGGTCGTCAGGGCCGACAGCCCCGAGCCAAAGCCAGATTCTTTCAGCGTCACCCACAAGGCAGCCCGCTTTTCGGTGCCGTAGCCTAGCTCCGTCACGTAGCGCGTGATGATGTGGATGGTATCCGACATGCCCACCACGAACAGCATCACGGGTAGTAGGGCGGTCATCAAATCAATGCTGATGCCCGCCAGCCCCATCACGCCCAGACCCCACACAATGGCCCCCAGCACCACCACCAGCGGCAGCACCACGCCCCACCACGTCCGGAAAGTGAACCACAGCAAGGCCGTCACCAGCACCACCGACAGCGACATGAACACCACCAGCTCCACCTGCAAGCGGTCCACGAACACGGATTGCGCCACCATCTTGCCGGCCAGGTGGTAGTCGGTTTCCGCGAAGCCCTGGCGCGTCAGTTCCCGGCGCACGGCCGCCAGCAGCGAGTCGCCGGGCGGTTTGGCGAGGTTGGGCGCCGTTTGCAGCAGAATGGTAGCGGCGCGGGCGTCCGGCGAAATCAGGTTGCCCACCAGTCCCGGCGTGCGGTACACGGTAATGGAATCCTGCGCCCGCCGCGCCGGGTCCGGGTCGCCGGGGTGGAAGTAGGGTAGGTTGAACACGCCCAGGCCTTCTACCACGGGGTTGGTGGCGGTGGTAGGGGACGTCACGCCGACCACGTGCGGCCGCCGCTGCAAAAACCGCGTCAGCGAATCGACGCGGGTTAGGAATTGCGGATCGAAAACTGTCCTACCCGTGGGCGCTTCCAGGCCCAGCAGCACGTAGTCGTTGTCGTTGCCGAAGCGCTGGGCGTACTCCTCATAATAGGCCAGGTCGGGGTCGCCAGCGGGGTAGAAATCGTTGAAATTGTAGTTAAAACGCAGTTGGGCGGCAAAATAGCCCGCCAGGCCCGTGAGGAGAAACAGGGCTAGCAGGATGGGGTAGGCGAGTCGGCGAGTAGGCATGCAGCAAATAGCGCGGCTGAAATGGCCGCTAGTGAACTGAAGCAAAGGTAGAGGCGGAAACCGATGCCGGATTGCCTACCTTTCTTATCGCCTTTTCAACCCAGCAGAAAGGGCTTTTGTTCACTACAAACCACGTATGATTCTGCTCATGGATTCAGTAGGAAAGAGATTGTGATTATGCCTGTCATTCAAATTGATACTCCTATTAACGCTCCACAACAGCGCTGCTTTTACTTGGCGTTAAGTGTTGATCTACATACTTTGTCTACCCACCAGACGCAGGAGCGAATTGTGGCGGGTGTCAGGCAAGGTATCTTGCAACTCGGAGATACAGTTACGTTTCGGGCGCGCCATTTTGGTGTCTGGCAAACTCTGACCAGCAAAGTGACGGGGTTAGAAAATCCAGTTTATTTCTGCGACGAGATGCAGCAAGGCCCCTTTAAAAGAATGCGTCACGAACATTATTTCGAAAAGCAGAACAATGTCACGCTCATGCGTGACTTGTTCGAGTTTGAGTCGCCGTTAGGATGGTTGGGGAAGGCAGTAGACATCTTGCTATTGAAACGCTACCTCAAACACTTTTTGGAGGAGCGCTGTCGTGTACTAAAACAGTATGCTGAATCCGAAGACTGGCGTAAGGTGTTGCCAGTGAAAACAAAAAATCCTGAAGAATGAGCTACCTCGACAGCGTCCGCAAACAGTTTGCGTACTACAAGCTCCTCGGCGACCAAACGATGCAACAGCTGCCGGAAGAAGCCCTGTTTTGGCAGTACAACCCGGAAAGCAACAGCATCGCGACCATCGTGAAGCATCTGAGTGGAAATATCCTTTCCCGCTGGACGGACTTTCTAACCACCGACGGCGAAAAGGACTGGCGCAACCGGGAGGCCGAGTTTGAAAATTCTTTTCAGACAAGAGAAGAAGTGCTGGGGCACTGGAACGCGGGGTGGCAGTGCCTAATGCGTGCACTGGCTAGCTTGCGGGAAGAAGATCTGGGTAGGGAAATTTTTATCCGTAACATGGGCTGCACCGTGCTGGAAGCCATCAATCGGCAACTGGCGCACTACCCCTATCATATTGGGCAGATTGTGTTCATTGGTAAGATGATACGGGATGCGCAGTGGGTGTCATTGTCGATTCCGAAAGGCGCTTCTTCCTCGTTCAATACAGCAAAATTCGCGCAGCCCAGGCGCACTGAGCATTTTACGGATGAGTTGCTGAAGAAACCACAAGCCTGATTCAACCGACCACCGCCGACCTCCGCGAACCTCCGCGGGAACCCGATGCTTGCTTACCTTTGCCTCCATGCACCAGTACCACACCCTCCTCCAGCACATTCTCGACCACGGCACTCAGAAAACCGACCGCACCGGCACCGGCACGCTCTCCGTGTTCGGCTACCAGATGCGCTTCAATCTGCAAGAGGGATTCCCGCTGGTGACCACCAAGAAGGTGCACCTGAAAAGCATCCTCCACGAGCTGCTGTGGTTTTTGCAGGGCGATACCAACATTGCCTACCTCAAGGAGCACGGCGTGAAGATCTGGGACGAGTGGGCCGACGCCAACGGCGAGCTAGGCCCCGTGTACGGCAAGCAGTGGCGCAGCTGGGCCGCGCCCAACGGCGAAACCATCGACCAGATCAGCGAGGTGGTGCGCCTGCTGCGCGAGCAGCCCGACTCGCGCCGTATCCTGGTATCGGCCTGGAACGTGGCCGACCTGCCCGACATGAAGCTCCAGCCCTGCCATGCCCTGTTTCAGTTCTACGTGGCCGATGGCAAACTCTCCTGCCAGCTCTACCAGCGCTCCGCCGACGTGTTTCTGGGGGTGCCCTTCAATATTGCCAGCTACGCCCTGCTCACGCTCATGCTGGCGCAGGTAGTCGGCCTGCAACCCGGCGATTTCATCTGGACCGGTGGCGATACCCATCTTTATAGCAACCACCTGGAGCAGGCCCGCGAGCAGCTCACCCGCACCCCGCGTACGCTACCTCAGATGCGCCTGAACCCGGAGGTAACGGATATTTTCGGCTTTCAGTACGACGATTTCAAGCTGGAAAACTACGACCCCTGGCCCGCTATTAAGGCGCCGGTGGCGGTGTAAGATTTGGTGATGCATACCTGGGAGTAACCTTACTGCGTTAGGGGAGTTAAAGTAGGAATAAGACTATTTTTTCTCGTTACCGTACTGCCAGGATATGACAACGAAGAACTTTTCCCCGAAAACAGCCCGTATTAATCGCTGGTTGCCAGTAGGCGCACTAGTATTGCTAGCCCAGGCTGGCTACGCACAAATGTCTTTCAATCGCTGGGAAGCGGGCACTAGCACCCCTACCGCTACCCCTACTCGCCGGGCGTCTCACCCTACCGGCAGCGCTGTTACGTCTGCCACAGAGCAGCCAGCCGCCGCCGAGTCTGTCCGTCGCACCCCTCCGGCGGTAGCAGCCTACTCCAAACCATTGCGGCGTGGGTTGGGCCAGCGGTTGCGGGCTAACGCCTACAGTGCCCCCGACGCAGAGTTCTATCAGTACGCGTGGCAACACCTGCGCTACCCTGCTACGGCCTTGAAAGCGGGGCTATCGGGGCAAGTATTGGTGCGCCTCAACGTCAACTCGGCCGGAGATGTAATTGACTCAGAGGTGCTGAGCACTGATATTCAGCAAGCTGCAAATGCTGCTACTGCCGCAGCGGCCGGCAAAGCTGCCATGCGGCAAAGCGCCGAAGATCTGCTTTGGGGTCTGCGCTTTGAGCCCGCCGCGGGCACCACTCAGGAAGATGTGCCCGTGCGCTACGTGATTCAGTAGCGGTTCTGACTACAGACGTTTCTGTGAAGCAGTGAGGTACTGTAGTTTGCCACAAACTTTGTATTTTTAGGCATAAAACAAGATAAAATTGTAGCAAAGCGGGCACCACTTGCCTGTGCTTGCGCGTTTATGGTGTGGAGTAGCAGTCATACCAAACTGCTCTCCGACGTTTTATGCAGACTACTACTTAGTGCGATGACAAAAGGACTCTATTTTCTGGGCGTTTGTGTGCTGCTATTGCTGACTGCTGCTGAGGCGCAGGCGCAGAACTTTAACACCTGGACGGCCGCTCCGCCGGTTCCCATCACGCCCTTGCGCAAACGGCCTGCTCCTAAACCCAAGCCAAAGCCCGTGCCTTCCGATACGGTAGCCATTGAGGTGCCCAAAGTGGAGCAATCTAGGCCCATCAAACGTGGTCTGACGCAGCGAATGAAGGCACACAAGCCGCTGGAGGAGGATAACACATCGGTGGAGTTCTTCAGGGACAATAGCCAGTACCCCACGGCTGCTGCCATGGCTGGTGCGCAGGGCAACGTGCTCATCCGGCTGCAAGTAGCCCCCGATGGGCACGTGAGCCGTACCTCCGTAGTGACGGTAGAGCCACATCCGATTCCTGGCTACGTTGATAAGGTGCCACCCGCTGCCATGGATGCTTTGGCCAACGAAGCACAACGGGTATTTCGCATGTTGAAATTTGAGCCGGCTTCCAGCACTTCCGAAGAAGAGCTAAGTGCTAGCTTCTCGTTGCAATAATATTAATATAGTTCAATTTTTTCTTTGCTATACAAAGTACTGATTATAGTAATAATTATATTCAATATAGTACTGTATTTTTTGTTTATAGCTGCTTAATCGGTTTTGAGCGTTTTGAGGAATATTAAGGCTGCTGTGAAATTTATACTCCAGAAATAAAATCCAATATTGCGGTGGATTTCGTATCTACCTTCCATGCGGTTTATTCCCTATTTCTCACCTAGTATTACTGACGAGCATCCGGCAGGGTCGAGTGGTTTGTCGCGCCAGTACCGGACTTGGATAGCCTTATATGCGCTGGATGCGAACGAACGGCCCAGGGCCGAGATTCTTCGCATTAATGAGGTAACTGAAGCTGATCTGGCAGAATTCGAAGACGGTTGGCTTCATCTGCGTTGCCGGCTGGTTGCTACCCCACCGTCCTCCTGACAGAAAGCAACTGGCAGAGCGGCTTCGCCATCAGCGTACATCTGGCGCAGCGTAGCACGAACTATTTAGTTCGCGGTACGCTGCGCCTATACCTGGTCTTGGAGCGTGCGCTATACAGTTGGCCCTGCGCTACACCTAGCTCGATACTGCATCAACCAAAGTGTCCTACCGGACACCATCAGCCTCCCATTGGCATAGGGCCTGTAGCAGCGGATGCGCCGCCGAAGCGAACGATACGCCAGCCAATTGCTCTATGGGTCGTAAGCCGGCTACGTTTGCCGTGAAAATAGCCTCGGCGGCCAGCACTTCGGTTCGGGTGAAAAGGCCTTCCACATATGGTAGGCTGTGCGCCCGCGCCGTTGCCAGCAGATGAGCCCGGCGCACACCAGCTATGCAGCCGGTGGTAAGCGCAGGCGTAAATAGCTGCCCATCCCGCACCCAACATACCGCCGCCGATACTGTTTCCGCCACATGCCCCTGGGCGTCGAGTAGTAGTAGCTCATCCAGCGCCCGCGCCTGCCGTTCCAGGCCGGCGCGCACGTAGTACAGCGCATGCGGCCCCTTGCAAAACGATAGGGGCGAAAAGAGCGTCTGCGTCTCGTGCGCAAAATCGGCCCGACGGACGGGAGTATCGTTGGGCTGGAAGGGTAGGGCCGTGGCAACGTACTCCGTGGCAGCATCGGGCGGGGGCGTGTAGAGTCCCCCGCCCCCGCGCCAGAGTTGTATCCGCACCCGCGCGGCCGTCAGGGAGTTGGCCGTAACTACGCGCCGCACGGTAGCTGCCAAGGCCGCCTCGTGGGCCAGCGCGGCGGGTAGGGGCAGGCGCAACGCTACCGATGCCGCTTGCATTCGGTGCAAGTGGTAGGGTAGGTAGCGCACCGCATTGCTGGTCCACACCAGCGTCTCAAAGAAGCCATCGTTGAACTGAAGCCCGCGGTTGGGGAGCGAGAGAGAGAAGTGGTCCGCGGGCAGCAGGTGGTCGTTATAAAGCAGCACGATCGAGACGATTAACTTTTGAGGGTGCATGTTGAGCTGGCATCCTAAGCAGGCAATGCCAATTCAATACGCATTTCTCAAAAGTCAACATTTCTACCCAGCCAGCACGAACTTCTTGCCTGGTAGGGCCTTCACTACGCCTTTAAATTCCAACCCTAGGAGTAGGGAAGCGACCTGATGAACAGGTAATTGCGCTTTCCAACTCAGGTTATCCATCAGTTCTTCTTTCACGGTAGTCAGCAGGGTAATGAGCTGAAATTCCTCGGGCGTGAAATCGTCAGGCGAATAGGTAGGCGCAGCCTTGAACTTCCCCGACTGATGCAACGCAGCGTCCCAGTTCAGCAGTTCTTCCAAGTCCTTGGGTTCGGCATACAGCGCGGCTTTGTGAGCTTTGATGAGGTCGTGGCAGCCAGCGGAGGCCGCACTGCCTAAGGGGCCGGGTAGGGCCAGCACTTCGCGGTCGTAACTAATGGCTAGCTCTGCGGTGATGAGCGCGCCGCCTTTGCGGGCCGCTTCCACTACCACCGTGCCGTCGGAAAGCCCGGCGATGATACGATTCCGCGAGGGGAAGTTGTACTTGTCGGGCTGGGTGCCGAAGGCAAACTCCGTGAGCAAGCCGCCCTGCGTGAGCATCTTCTCGGCGGTTTTGCGGTGGGCGGCGGGGTAGAGCACATCCAGGCCGGTAGCCATCACGCCTACCGTTTCCAAGCCTTCCTGCAAAGCGGCGCGGTGGGCGAAAATGTCGATGCCGTAGGCTAACCCGCTTACCACCAAAGGTTGATGCGGTACTAGGCCCTGCACGAGCTTCTCAGTTTGCTCGCGGCCGTATTCGGTGGCCTGGCGCGTGCCCACAATGCCCACGGTTTTGGGCGCGTTGAGGTCGGCGGTGCCTTGGTAATAGAGCAGGGTAGGAGCGTCGGGCAGCTGCTTAAGGCGCTTCGGAAACTGCTTGCTGGTGTAGAACAGCAGTTGCACGCCGTCTTTCTCGGCGCGCCGTAACGCTTCTTCTGCCCGGCGCAAAGCCGTGGTGCGCTCGGCGCCGGTGAGCGTGGCCACGGCTTTCGGCCCTACCCCCGGAATCTTGCGCAGCTTGCCCGGCGGTAGGTACAGCACGTTGCGGGCCGAGCCGCCATAGCTCATCAGCTGCCGCGTGAGCTGCGGCCCAATGCCAGGAAATAACGTCAGGGCGACTTCGTGGAGGAGGGTGTCGTCGTGCATAGGGTAGGCCTCACCCCTTGCCTCTCTCCGAGAGAGGTACTAGAATTTGAGTACTAGCTCCCCTCCTTTCTTCAAGGAGAGGTTGGGGGTGGTTATGCTAGAATTAGAAATAAAGTATAGACCTATAAAACCATGCAACGATTGGACCACCCCCAACCCCTCCTTGAAAAAAGGAGGGGAGCTAGCTACTAGTTCTCCTTCTCCTTATCGGCGAGGGGGCTAGGGGGTGAGGTGTTCGGAGGGTTCTTCCCCAGCCCATCTAGCTGCTTGCGTAGCTCTACCAGAAACCCGCGCACTTTCTCCAGCGAGTGAGCTACTTCCATGCGCTCCTTGAGCTGGGGGCCGCGCTGGCGCATCAGGTCGCGGGCGCCGGGAATGGTGTAGCCGCGCTCCTTCACGAGGTGATAGATAGTGCGAAAGGTTTCGATGTCCTGGGGCGTATAGAGGCGGTTGCCCTTGCGGTTTTTGCGCGGGCTTAGGTCCTCAAACTCCGTTTCCCAGAACCGAATCAGCGAGGGCGCTACCTCGAACATGCGCGCCACTTCGCCAATGGTGTAGTACTCTTTCTTTATCTCGCGCTCTTTGTACGGCATGGGGTAGGGGTTCCTGGCGGGCGTCCGTTGCGAATCAATCAAATCTACGTTCAGCACGGCGGAGTCAAAACAGGCGCTACTTTACTTTATACTTTTTACTGACTTCATCATAAATCGGCAGCAGCTCGTTGGCTTTTCCCTCCTTGTCGAAAATCTGCTCCCAGGTGTTCAGCGGCTCCCAAATGAAGGTGCCCAGGCCCTTTTTGTTGGGTAGCGTGAACGCCACGTCGTTCACCTCGCGCTTCTTGGCAGAGTATTCTACCACCACTACATCCTGCGGGTAGCGCTTCGCCAGATCCGTTAGGTTGTGGCGCAAATCGGGGATGGTGCGGTGCCACTGGGGGTAGTACGACTGGCCGATGACGTCGAACGTAACGCCGCGCCGGATCATGTTATCCAGCCAGTACACCGACTGCTCGTTCTGCCCGCCCAGGGCAATGTGCATCATCACCAAGCTCTTAGGAGCCGTTTCGCGTACGGCAGCCACGCCGGCGCGCAGCAGCCCCGCCAGGGTATCCAGATGGGCCACGCTGTCGGCGCTGTGAATGTCGCCGTCGGGCCAGATCATCCCGTGGTTGATTTCGTTGCCTACTTGCACCATGTCGGGTGTGGTGCCCTGGGCTTGCAGGGCCAGCAGCACGTCGCGGGTGTAGTCGTGCACGGCCTGCTCCAGCTGGGCGCCGTGCAGATCTTGCCAGGCAGCGGGCTTAAACTGCTTCTGCGGATCGGCCCAGGTGTCGCTGTAATGAAAGTCGAGTAGGAATTTCAGGCCCGCCGCCTTGATGCGCTTGGCCATCTGCTGGGTATGAGCCAGGTCGCAGAAGCCCTTGCCGGGCGAGTAGCCGCTATCGGCCGCCGGATTGTGAAACAGGCGCAGTCGGATGTAGTTGAAGCCGTGGTCTTTGAGAATCTGAACGGCGTCTTTCGGCTGGCCTTTATCAGAAAACGTGATGCCACGGGCTTCCAGTTGGGGCAGGAAGGAAATATCGGCCCCGAGCATCTTGCCTACCTTCTTCTTCTTGTGAGTGGTCGTCACCTGTGAAAAGCGGGCGGTTTGGGCCGTGGCAGTCCACGAAACGCCCAGCAGCAGCAGGAGTAGGAAGCCACTGAGCAGCCGCAGTGGCGCGACGGGTAGGGATGGAGAAAGGCGCATAAGAGTTAAATAGCTGGGTAGCGAAGGTACGGAACGAGGAAGAGACGCAAGAGTTGGCGTTCCGGCGTTGAACGGTACGCATTGAACAACGACAAGGGGGATAAACAACATCAGCAACGACGAGACGCAAGTATGCGTCTCTACGCCGTTCTGGCTACCTTTGTCGGAAATGCCCTTCGGAGCCATTAAACCGGATTCCGGCACGTACAAAGCATGACTCTTTTGGCCGCTCCGGTGGCCGTCCACGAAACCCCGATTCGCCAAGCCGGCGCTTGGTGCTACTCCTTCTTTATGTCACTCCCCAAGGCTTCCCACGTTCGCCAGCAGTTCCTGGATTTCTTCGCTTCCAAAGGCCACCACATTGTGCCCTCGGCGCCGCTGGTGCTCAAAGACGACCCTACCCTGCTGTTTGTCAACTCGGGCATGGCGCCGTTCAAAGACTACTTCCTCGGCAACAAGCCCGCGCCCTACAAGCGCGTGGCCGACACCCAGAAGTGCCTGCGCGTATCGGGCAAGCACAACGATTTGGAAGAGGTAGGCTACGACACCTATCACCACACGCTGTTTGAGATGCTGGGCAACTGGTCGTTTGGCGACTACTTCAAAACCGAAGCCATTGCCTGGGCCTGGGAACTGCTGACTGACGTCTACAAACTGCCCAAAGACCGTCTCTACGTGACGTATTTTGAGGGTGACGCGGGCGACAAGCTGGCCGCCGACACCGAAACGCAGAACCTGTGGCGCCAGTACACCACCGAGGACCGCATCCTGCCCGGCAACAAGAAGGACAACTTCTGGGAGATGGGCGAAACCGGTCCCTGCGGCCCCTGCACCGAAATCCACATCGACCTGCGCTCCGAGGAGGAGGTAGCCCAGAAATCAGGCCGCGAGCTGGTGAATGCCGACCACCCGCAGGTGGTGGAAATCTGGAACAACGTGTTCATGGAGTTCCAGCGTCTGGCCGATAAGTCGCTCATCAAGCTGCCCCAGCAGCACGTGGATACCGGCATGGGCTTCGAGCGCCTGATGATGGCCGTGTCGGGCGTGAAGTCGAACTACGACACCGACGTGTTCCAGCCGCTGATTCAGTTCATTGCCAACGAAGCTGGGGTAGAATACCACGGCACCGCCCCGGCTACCGTGAACGACCAGCCCACCACGGAAAACGAGAAAACCGACATCGCCATTCGCGTTATTGCCGACCACATCCGGGCCATCAGCTTCACCATTGCCGACGGCCAGCTGCCGAGCAACGTGAAGGCCGGCTACGTGATTCGGCGTATTCTGCGCCGTGCCGTGCGCTACGCGTTTTCGTCGCTGAACCAGAAGCAGCCTTTCCTCTATAAACTGGTGCCCGTGCTGGCCGATCAAATGGCCAATATCTTCCCCGAGCTGAAAGCGCAGCAGCAGTTTGTGCAGCGCGTGATTGAGGAAGAGGAAATCAGCTTCCTGAAAACGCTGGAAAACGGCCTGCGCCGCATCGATGCGCTGGAAGAAGGCTTCAAGAGCCAGGGCAACACCATCGACGGCAAAACGGCTTTCGAGCTGTCTGATACCTTCGGTTTTCCGCTCGACCTCACCGCCCTCATCGCCCGCGAAAAAGGCCTGACGGTAGACGAAGCCGGTTTCCAGAAGGAACTGGAGGCCCAGAAAAACCGCTCGCGCAACGCCCAGGAAACCGAGCAAAGCGACTGGGTAGTAGTAAACTCCGATAATGGCGAGCTGCCCGTATTTGTGGGTTACGACGTGGAGGAAGCGCCCGCACGCTTGCTGCGCTACCGCAAGGTGACGCAAAAAGGCAAAACCGAATACCACGTGGTGCTCGACCAGACGCCGTTCTACGCCGAGTCGGGCGGACAGGTAGGCGACACGGGCTACCTGGAAGGCGGCCTGTCGCGGGTGCGCGTGATTGACACGCGCAAGGAAAACGACCTTATCGTGCACACCGTGCTGGATTTGCCCCTACCAGAGGATTTGGAAGGCGAGTTCATGGCCCGCATCGACCAGAGCCGCCGCGCCCTGATTCGCAAGAACCACACGGCCACGCACTTGCTGCAAGCCGCCCTGCGCCGCGTGCTGGGCGAGCACGTGCAGCAGAAAGGCTCGTTGGTAAACGACAAGCTCCTGCGCTTCGACTTCTCGCACTTCACCAAAGTAACCGACGAGCAGCTGCGCGAAATTGAGCAGCAGGTGAATGAGCGAATTCGCCAGCAGATTCCGTTGGATGAGCGCCGCAACGTGCCCATTGCCGAGGCCAAAACGCTCGGCGCTATGGCCTTGTTTGGGGAGAAATACGGCGAGTTCGTGCGCGTCATCACCTTCGATAAGGAGTACTCGGTGGAGCTGTGCGGCGGTATTCACGTGCGCGCCACCGGCGAAATCGGCTTCTTCAAAATCACGAGCGAGTCGGCGGTAGGGGCCGGCGTGCGCCGCATCGAGGCCGTAACGGCCGACGCTGCCGAGGCTTACGTGGACCAGCAACTGGACCTGCTGCGCCAGGTGCGCGAGCTGCTCGGCAACCCTCAGCACCTGCTGCCCAGCCTGCAAAAGGTAGGCGAGGAAAACGCCGCCCTGCGCAAGCAGCTGGATCAGGCAGAAAATCAGCAGCTTAGCCAGCTGAAAGATCAACTCGCAGCCCAGGCCAAGCCGGTAGGCGGCGTGCAACTCATTGCGGCCCAAGTGCCCGCTCGCTCCGCCGATGCCCTCAAGAAATTGGCCTACGACCTGCGCCAGGTGGTGCCCAACCTCGTAGCCGTGCTCGGCGCCGACATCGATGGCAAGCCCCAACTGGCCGTAATTCTGGATGATGAAATTGCCAAAGCCGGCAAGCTCAACGCCAAAACCCTGATTGGCACGCTGGCCAAGGAAATCCAGGGCGGCGGCGGCGGCCAGCCGTTCTTCGCCACGGCTGGGGGTAAGAACGTGGCCGGGTTGCCAGCGGCTATTGGTAAGGCCGAGGAGCTGGTAGGGCAAGCGCTATCTTAATTAAGAACTTATTCAAAAAATATTAGGGCGTCTGATTTAACCTATCTGACAACTTCTAACCCACAGTCTAAACAGTATTTATGCTATTCAATCGTTGGATTTTGGTTTGTGTTATCTGCATACCTTTCTCTGTCCAGGCACAGAGTAAGAAGCAGACGCTTAACGAGTTTTTTAAATCCCAACCTAATAAGAATGACCTTGGCTTTGGAGAAGGTCTTCTTTTTCGTGCTGATACTGTCAACAGTAATGGAGAAGGAGGTACTATAGCCAAATACTTCCCATCTGGCAACAAGTACGAGGAAGCTTCTTTTATCAACTTCAAAAAATCAGAGTTGCATGGAAGAGAAACGCGTTGGTTTGAAAATGGGCAAATACAAGCGCAGGAAGATTACACAAACGGTAAGCGTGATGGAGCGCTGATTACCTATTATTCAAATGGTAGTGTAAGGCGCAGAGAAGAGCACCAAGACAATAAATTAGTAAAAGGGGAGTGCTTTACGCCGGATGGTAAACCCACTGCCTACTTTGATTACTTTGATTTTCCAGAATTTCCAGGTGGCTTAGTAGCTCTATTAACAAAAATTCAGTCATCAACTAAGTACCCTAAAGAAGCGCTTAAACGCGGCTATGAAGGGAAAGTACTCGTCAACTTTATTGTTGATAAAACGGGTAAAGTAAAGGAGACGCGTGTGATACAGAGTGTTTCTCCATTGCTGGACCAAGAGGCCCTACGGGTGGTGAACAGTCTAAAAGGTTGGACTCCGGGAAAACTGGATGGTGAAGTAGCGGATATACTTTTTACCCTACCTGTTACTTTCAAAGTTCAGTAGCACGTAAGGCGCAATACCTAATAGTCATCAGAAGCCACTGAAAAGTGTGAATTTGTGATTTAAAACATATGGACGAAAGCATCAAAGCCAAATACCAGCCGGTCATCGGCCTCGAAGTACACGCGCAGCTGCTCACGCACAGCAAGATGTACTCCTCGGATGAAAACGAGTACGGCGCTATGCCGAACAACAACCTGAGCGTCATTACGCTGGGCCACCCCGGCACCCTACCCAAGGTGAACTACACGGCCGTGGAGTACGCCATGAAAATGGGCCTTGCCACCAGCTGCCAGATTACGCGTGACAACCTGTTTGCGCGTAAAAATTACTTCTATCCCGACCTACCCAAAGGCTACCAGATCACGCAGGATAAAACCCCGATCTGCACCGGCGGCCACGTGGATATCCGGGTGGCGGGCGCCGAGCCGAAGCGCATTGGCATCACGCGCATTCACATGGAGGAAGACGCGGGCAAGTCGATGCACTTGGCGGGCGAGGTGGAAACGCTGGTGGATTTGAACCGTGCCGGCGTACCGCTCATCGAGATTGTATCGGAGCCGGACCTGCGCACCGCCGACGAAGCCTATGCCTACTTGGCCGAAATCAAGAAGCTGGTGGAGTACCTGGAAGTGTGCGACGGCAACATGGAGGAAGGCTCCCTGCGCTGCGACGCCAACGTATCGGTGATGCTACACGGCGCCGCCCGGTTCGGCATGAAGGTGGAAGTCAAGAACATGAACTCCTTCCGCAACGTGCAGCGCGCTATCGACTACGAGATTGAGCGCCAGATTGCTTTGTTGGAAGCTGGCGAGGAAATCATCAGTGAAACCCGCGGGTTCGACGCGGCCAGCGGTACCACCAACGGCCAGCGGAGCAAGGAAACGATGAACGACTATCGCTACTTCCCTGAGCCCGACCTACCCCCGGTGGTCATCGACGACGAGTGGCTGCACCGCATCCAAGCTGGCTTGCCAGCGCTGCCCCAGCAGCTCTACGCCCGCTTCACCGGCGAGCTAGGCCTGTCGGACTACGACGCCAACGTGCTGACGGCCGAGAAAGACGTGGCCCTGTTTTTTGACGAGCTGACCCGCCTGACGCCCAACGCCAAAGCCGCCGCCAACTGGGTGACGGGCCCCGTAAAGGCCTACCTCAACGAGCGCGCCCTACCCTTAGCCGAGTTCCCGCTCACGGCCCAGCACCTGGCCGGCATTATCGAGCTGATTGACGAAAACAAAATCGGCCATTCGGTGGCTTCCAAGCAGCTGTTTCCCTACCTGCTGGAACACCCTACGGCCAACGTAACCGGCGCCGCCGAGCAGTTGGGCCTGTTGCAGCAGTCGGATGCCGGAGCACTGGAAGCCCAGATTCAGCAGGTGCTGGCCGCCAACCCCGCGAAGGTAGCCGAGTACAAAGCCGGCAAAAAGTCGCTGACGGGTATGTTCATGGGCGAGCTGATGAAGCTAACCGGTGGCAAAGCCGACCCTAAAATGGCCAACCAGCTTCTGCGCAAAGCGCTGGATGCGTAAAACGTAGAACCGCTGGTTTTACCTTTCTTCTATCAAAAAAGCGTTTGTCATCCTGAGCTTGCGAAGGACCTTATCACGCGTGAACAAGTCGTTGATACGATTAACGTTCTGTCGTGACAAGGTCCTTCGCAAGCTCAGGATGACAAACGCTTTTTTGTTGATCTTTACTTGATGCGTGTTCTCCCTCTATTGTCCTTATTCTTATTGCTGAGCTGCCAGCCAGCCACTCAGGCACCGCACGCCGCACCCGCTACCGGCTACGAGATTCAGGGCCATATCCGACCCACTGCCCCGCATAGCCGCGTGGTGCTGGAGCAGCAGCTGGGCCGCGCTACCCGCTTGGATTCGGCAACGCTGGATTCTAGCGGCCACTTCACCTTGCGCGGCCATGTGCCAGCGCCGGGCCTTTATCGCCTGGTGCTGCGCGCGCCCGGCACCGACGTCCGAGCTTTTTCCGTGCCGCTCGACAACTACGCGCACCTGACGCTGACCGCCGATGCAGGCACAGCGCACTGGCAGGGCTCGCCGGAGGTCAACTTTCTGCAAGCATTAACCCAGGCAACACCCGCCGAAAAACCACACGTGGTGCGCCGCTACGCATCTTCCTACCTTGCTCCAAGCATAGTGTGGGACCTGAGCGCCGCCGATGCGCCCGACGATTTCCTGGATTCCATGACCACGCAATTTCGGCTGGCCGGCGACTCCAGCCGGGCGGCGCTGGGGCTCTACCAGTGGCAGCGTGCCTATCGCCTCACCGCTCCCGGTACGCAGGTGCCGGAAATGGCCCTACCCACCATCGATGGCAAAACGGTGAAGCTGAGTAGCTTGCGTGGGCAATACGTGTTGCTTGATTTCTGGGCCTCGTGGTGTGGGCCGTGCCGGGAGGAGCACCACAGCCCGGAACGGCGCAAGATTCACCGGCTATTTCGAGGGCGGGGGCTGGCGTACTACGGCGTGTCGCTGGATGAGGACGCTGCGAAGTGGCGGCGGGCGCTGGCCGCCGACAGCCTGCCCGGCGTGCAGGTGCGCGCGGCCGAAGGCGAACAGAGTGCGGCGGCGCGGGCGTTTGGCGTCACCACGCTGCCCTTCAACCTCTTGCTCGACCCGGAGGGTAGGGTGCTGGCCCGCAACCTGCACGGCAATACACTGGGCTCGCGCATTGCCAGCTATATTCCGCTAGATTAACCTGGTTGGGAACCTGCGCCGCTGATTCGGGTTGTAGCAACGAGCGGGGCGTCAGGTTTTGCCTGAAATCCGCAACTTGCGGCCGCAAACGTAGTCTTTCCCCCTTACATCCCGTTAAGCGTTTCGGCGCAGTTTTCCTGCTTTCCCTCGAATGAATCACCCACCCATGAAAAGTTTGCTGTTGTTTGGTGCCCTACTCGGCATGGCCAATGCCTGTAACAAAGCCACTTCGCCTACCACCAGCACCGGCAATGCCGCTGGTTACCAGCTCAACGGCGAGCTGACGAATGCCCAGGCCGGTGCCAAAGTCTACCTGGCGGAGCTGGAAGAAAATCAGCTCGTTTCGCGCGATACGGCTACCATTGATGAGAAAGGTCGCTTCACGTTCGCGGGTACTACCACCGAGCCCGGCATCTATCAAGTGAAGGTAGACGACACCAACCAGGCGCTGGTGGCCCTCGATAGCCAAACCAAGCTCACGCTGCGCGGCGATGCCAGCAAGCTTAACAGCAGCTACACCGTGCAGGGCTCACCCGATTCGGAGCTGTTGCAGCAGGTGAGCAACGCGTTGCAGCAGAACAAAACCAGCATGGACCGCCTGGAGCAGCGCTTTGTGCAGGCCCGGCAGGCGGGTCAGGCCGATTCGGTGGCCGCTATTCAGCAGCAGGCACAGCAGATTCAGGAGCGCGGGCAGGCGGGTGTGCGCCGCCTAGTGCGCCAGCATCCTGGCTCCGTGGTGTCAGGCTTCGTGCTGACTTCCGTGCTGAACCCGGACGATAATTTCGGCCTGGCTGATACTGTGGCTACCGCCCTGAAAGCCGCTCACCCTGAGTCGCGCTACGCGAAGGCGCTGGCCGCCAAGGTAGACGCTTCGCGCGCTACGGCCACCGGCGCCGTAGCCCCCGATATCAAGCTCTCTACCCCCGAGGGCAAGGTAGTGCCCTTGAGCAGCCTGCGCGGCAAATATGTGTTGCTCGATTTCTGGGCCTCGTGGTGCGGCCCCTGCCGCCAGGAAAACCCCAACGTGGTGCGTGCCTACCAGAAGTATAAGGACAAAGGCTTCACCGTGTACAGCGTGTCGCTGGACCAGAGCCGCGATAAGTGGGTGAATGCCATTGCCAAAGACAACTTGACCTGGACGCACGTATCGGACCTACAATACTGGCAGAGCGCTGCGGCGCAAACTTATAAGATTGAGGCTATTCCGCAGTCGTATCTGCTCGATCCACAGGGGCGTATTATCGGCAAAAACCTGCGTGGTCCGGCCCTGGAAGCCAAGCTGGCTGAGGTAATGAAGTAGGGGCGACTTGCAGCCGCCCATCGTTGCTGACGTTGCATTAAAAACGCCCGCTGAATTCGTTCAGTGGGCGTTTTGTGTTTTTGTCAATGATAAGCAGCCATCAGCAACGACGGGCGCGTGCAACGCGCCCCTACAGGAACATGCGCTTCATAGCGTTCCAGAGCAGCTTTTTGCGGCCTTGGTCTTCCTCAATCACGTCCAGTTCGGCGGCGGGTAGGTAAGCGGCGTCGCCAACCAAAATGACGGGCTCGTAGAGCTGGGTTTTGTGCACGGCCACGTCGAGCAGGTTTTTGCCGAAACCGATAATCTGCTTGGCCTCCAGCTTGGTGCGTAGCGTGCTCAGCGCCACCGGCAAGTGCGACTCCACGTTGATGATAACCGTGTCTTCCACAATCTGCCCGATGGCCTTCAGCACGTTGTTCAGGAACACGTGCCGGGGTAGGCGCTGAAACTTCACCGCGTCCAGGCGCACCAAAATTACGATGCCGCGGGCGTTGCTGCCCAGGGTAGAGAAAGGCGTTTCGGTGAGCGGCGGGGCCGTGCGCTGGGGCGGCGCGGGGGCAGCCGGTGGGGCTACTCTCGTAACGGGCGGAGCCGGGGGTGCTACCGCTGCAACAACCGGCGCCGTGATGGGTGGTCGGCTGATGGGCGGGGCCATCGGAGAAGTAGGCGGCGCCGGACGGCTTACGGGTGGTGCCGGTGGTAAGGTAGGAGCCAGCGCTGGGGTAGGCGCTGGCAGGGCAGATACTGGGGTAGGGGAAACAGCTGGGGTAGGGGCTGGTGCGGCGGCTACCACGGGTGCCGTTGGTACAGCCACAGTTTCCTCGCCCGCCTCGGGCACCACGTAGAGCGTGAGGTCGGCGTAGAACTGCTGGTAGAAAGCCAGGGCTGCGTCGTTGGTCATGGTCAGCCGAAACGATAATGATTACAAGTCAAACAGCGCTTTCAGCTCCGTGGCATCAGAGGGCTGCATGCGACCGGCCAAGACTAGGCGTAGCTGCCGACGCTGGAGGGCGCCATCAAAAAGGCGCACTTCCTCGGGCGTTTCGGGCAGGGCGTCGGGCACGTCGATGGGGCGGCCCGACTGATCCACGGCCACGAAGGTGAAGAACGCCTCATTGGATTTCACTTTGGTGCCGCTGGGAATGTCCTCGGCCCACACATCAATGTGCACCTCCATCGAGGAGCTGAACGCCCGCGTCACCTGCGCTTCCAGCGTCACCACGCTACCCAGCCGGATACCTTCCCGAAACGACACGTTATCAACCGAGGCCGTGACCACAATACGGTTGCTGTGGCGCTGCGCCGACACGGCGGCGGCAATGTCCATCAGGTGCATCATGCGGCCACCCATCAGGTTGTTGAGCGTGTTGGTGTCGTTGGGCAGCACCAGCTCGGTCATGCTCACGAAGGATTCTTTAACGGGTTTTTGCTTGCGCATTAGGAGTAGGGAGTAGGAAATGAAGCCGCAAAGATAGCGGGCTCTGCCAGGTATGTGGGGGGAGAAGCACAAAAAGGCAGTTACTTTCCCGGAACAAGCTTCTTCAACTTTTCATCAATTGCTCCCAGCTCATTTGCCCGCTCCAGTACTACACCTTGCTTATCAAGCAGCAAGTAGGTAGGAAAGGCCGTGATATTATACTGCTGAATAACGCCCTTGTTGCCTTGCAATTCGCAAAGCTGCGTCCAGGTGGCTTGGTGTTTATGAATGGCATCCAGCCAAGCCTTCTTATCGTCGGCATCTTCCATGCCGATGCCTACTACGGCTACCTGCTGAGCATAGCGCGCCTGCAACTGCTTGAGATGGGGCATCGATTTGATGCACGGCCCGCACCAGTGTCCCCAGAAATCCAACAGCACATATTGACCTTTGAAGCGGTCTAACGATACGGCCACGTTGGCGGTGTCGGGTATGGTAAAGGTAGGGGCCTTGCGCCCAACAAGGGGCTGGTTGCGCAGTACGGCCAGCCGCTTGGCCATTGCCTGCCCTTGGGGACCAGCTTTCACAGCAGATGAAAATTGACGGTACAGTTGCTCGTATTCGTCGACGGGTTTGTCATCGTACATCGATTGCCAATACAGAGCATAGGCGCTGGTACGGGACCTTGGGTGCGCTTTCACAAAGTCCAGCGTAGCGCGCTTAAAGAGAGGCTTCAAAAGAGCAGCCGAGTCGGGATGCGCGTGTTCCCGCTTATCGAATGCCCAATCAATCGTTTGATGGTACTGCGTGAGCAAATCGTTATTCGGAGTGCCTACTATGGCGATATGGCTAGGCTCTGTCATCGAGCCGGTTGCCGTCAACTGGCCGGGTTCGTTCCAAAAACGAACGAACGGTGAACGAACCAAGTGTAAAATGACAGTGCCATCGTCGCTGGGGCGAGTGGTGTAGGTGAAACGGTCGTCTGCGGCGCGTACAGAATCCTGGTGCTGCTGACCCTGTTGCACATAGCTAAATACGATGGTCTTATTTCCGAGCCCTTTCACATGGCCTTGTATCTGGCAAGGAGGTGTGGTTTGTGCGAGCACAGGCGTGGTCAGACTCAGGCTTAATAAGGCTATGAAGGTGGCGCGTGTTGTCATAACGAGGAGTATATAGATGGTGGTAGGTAGAGACAAGGTAGGTATAGAATCTATGCAACTATTTGCAAGTAAATGGTCTCTTCAAAAAAACGGGCTGTAGTAATCACTCGTGTTCTTACTGAAAAGAAAGGAACTATGAATAAGCTACTTACGAAAGCATGGCTTTTAGTTCTCTGTGCTACTGCGCTGCTCAGCGCCTGCCAGACGGATAGTGACATACGCCCCGACAACGCGCCCAACCTACGGCCGCTCACAGCCCAGGAAAGCCAGCTAGTGCGCAGCGCCAATGATTTTGCCTTCCGCAGCTTTGCCACATTGCGGAAAAGCCAGGCAGATAGTAATCTATTTATCTCGCCCCTGAGTATTTCCGCCGCCCTGACTATGACGTACAACGGTGCTGCTGGCACTACCAAAGAAGCCATGCGCCAGACGCTGGGTTTCGCGCCGGAAGCTACCGATGAGGAAATTAATCAGTCGTACAAAAGCCTGCTTGCGCTGCTGACCGGTATGGATAAGAAAGTTAGCTTCGCGACTGCCAATTCACTCTGGTACGAGCAACGGTTTCAGTTGCGGGCGCCCTTTGTGCAGTTGAACCGATCTTACTTCGACGCTATGGTGCAAGGGCTGGATTTTACCTCGCCCAGCGCTAAAAATACGATCAACGACTGGGTAGAGCGTAAAACCAACGGCAAAATCAAGGACCTTATAGAGCGAATTGAGCCAAATACTGCGTTGTATCTGGTTAATGCTCTATACTTTAAAGGCACCTGGCGGTACACTTTTGATAAGAAGCTGACCCACAAGGAACCTTTCTACAAAGCAGATGGCAGCACCGCCTCCGTCGACTTTATGACTCTGAAAGGAGGTAAATACCGCTACTACAGCGACGCCACTCAACAATTGATTGACTTGCCCTACGGCAATGGTCAGTTCAGTATGACGCTGCTTGTGCCTACCTCGCAGCATACGCTGGCAGATATTACGTCTACCCTGACCGCCACGCAGCTCACCACTTGGCTAGCTCACGCCGATACAGCAAGCATGGAGTTGCACCTGCCCAAGTTCAAGCTGGAGTATGAAAAAGACCTGGCAGAAACTCTCAAGCAGCTCGGCATGGGAATAGCGTTTACGGAATACCTTGCCGATTTTAGTCGGATGATGGAAGGGCAAGACGACCTGTTCATCAGCAAAGTGCTGCACAAAACTTTCTTGGAGGTGAATGAGGAAGGCACGGAAGCAGCAGCGGCTACGGCCGTTGAGATGATGATTCCTATAAACTTGGCTGGTCCCCCTGTGCTTCGAGTAAATAGGCCCTTTCTTTTTTTGATTCGCGAGAAGTCAACCAACGCCATCCTCTTCATTGGGCAGTTTGTGCGAGAGTAGTGGTGAAATGGTGAGTAATGAAATGGTGAGTTTGATGTTCTAACCGCGTGGAATGCGCCATTAGAACATCAAACTCACCATTTCACCGCCTACCCCTCCCAGCCCGCCCTACCCAGCAGGGGCACAAAGCGGAATGTTTCGAACTCCTCCCGCACAAATTCCTCCTCGCTTTCGCGCACCACGCGCAGCATCCGTTGGCTCTGCGCGTCGCCCACGGGGATGACCAGCGCGCCGCCTACCCGAAGCTGCCGGAGCAGGGGGCGCGGGATGGTGGGCGAGCCGGCCGTTACGAGAATCTTATCGAAGGGGGCGTGGGCGGGCAGGCCCAGCGAGCCGTCGCCGCAGAACAGGTGTGCCGGCTGGTGCATGGTGGCCAGGCGGCGGCGCGTGCGCTCAAACAGTACCTGGTTGTACTCAATGCTGAACACTTGGGAGGTTAGTTGAAGCAGCACGCAGCACTGGTAGCCCGAGCCGGTGCCAATTTCCAGCACCCGGTCGGTGGGCGCCACGCGCAGCAGCTCCGTCTGGTAGGCCACCGTGTAGGGCTGCGAAATGGTCTGGCCTTCGCCGATGGGGAAAGCCTTGTCCTGATAGGCGTGAGCCTGAAACGCAGGGTCGAAAAACTGATGGCGCGGCACGGCCAGTAGGGCCGTAAGCACTTGTTCATCGCGAATGCCTTTGTGGCGCAGTTCGGCCGCAAGGGTGCGGCGCTGGCCACGGTGCCGGTAGCTGTCGGGGTCCATAGCAGAGAGAAGAGGCCGGGTAGTGTAGCAGGTTCCAATGGTTATGCTCTACCTTTGTGCCCGACCAGCCCGTAGGGCCAGGCTGGCGGCACGGGCTGCGAAACTACGGTTTCGACCCCGAAAAACCGCTCTTTTTGCTTCACCTTTCCCTTCTTTCCCTTGCTCCGAACCTTGCAGAAGCTCAAACTAGTGGCCGCCGACTTCGGTGCGGCGCTGCTGGCCTGGATTTGCTTCTTCCTGCTACGCAAGTACTTGCTCCACGAAAACAACGAAGGCTACCAACTCACTGCCGGGGTATGGATCTATCTAATGGGCTCTGCGCTGCTCATTGCCTCATTCTGGACCGTGCTGTACACGCTTATTGGCGAGTACCGCGACATCTTCCGTAAATCCCGCCTCACGGAGGTTATCCGGCTGGGGCGCGTATCGATGGTGGGCGCTATGGTGATTTTTTTTGCGTTGCTGCTTGACGACGAAGGCATCAGTAACTACCGACTCTACTATAAGACCATTACGGCGTATTTTGTGCTGCACTTTGTGCTAACGGCGGTGCTGCACACTTGGGCCGTGTCGAGTGTGCAGCGGCTGGTGCGCGGTGGTGTTATCTCCTTTAATACCTTGTTGGTCGGTGCCCAGTCCTTGGCCCTCGATACCACCCACGACCTGCGTCGCACGGGGCAGCACTTGGGGCTGCGGCTGGTGGGTTTTGCGCAGGTAGGCCAGGAGCCTGACTCGCGTTTGGTGGCTGAGCTACCCAACGTAGGCTCCTACCAGGACTTGCCAAGCATCATCGCGGAGCAGAAAATCGAGCAGGTCGTTATTGCTATCGAGCCCTCTGAGCACCGCCTGATCCAGGATATTCTCACGCTGCTGCAGGATGTGCCTGTGCGCATCAGTGTACTACCCGACCTCTACCAGATGCTGCTGGGCTCAGTGAAGGTGAATCATTTGTTCGGAACGCCTCTCATTGAGATTAAGCAGGACTTACTACCCGTGTGGCAAGCCGTACTCAAGCGCGGTGGCGACGTAGCCTTGGCCCTGGTGTTTCTGCTGCTGGCCTGGCCCGTGTACCTGGCCACAGCTCTGGTGGTGAAGCTCACCTCTACGGGACCAGTATTCTACGCTCAGGAACGAATCGGGCGTTATGGGCAGCCATTTCGCATTTACAAATTCCGTTCGATGGTGGTAGACGCCGAGAAAATGGGCCCTGCCCTCAGCTCCGACTACGACCCGCGCGTCACGCGCTGGGGGCGCTTTATGCGCAAAGTGCGTCTCGACGAGCTGCCCCAGTTCTGGAACGTACTGAAAGGCGATATGAGCGTGGTAGGCCCTCGCCCCGAGCGTCGGTTTTTCATTGAGCAGATTGCCAAAGTAGCACCCCACTACCGGCATCTGCACCGCGTGCGTCCTGGCCTTACCTCCCTGGGCCAGGTGAAATACGGTTACGCCGAAACCGTCCCACAAATGGTTGAGCGCCTCAAGTTCGACATCCTATACATCGAAAATATGAGCTTGGCTATGGACATTCGTGTGCTGCTCTACACCCTCAAAATTATTGTGGAGGGTAGGGGGAAGTAAGTGCCATTGACGGATAAACGCGAAGTGGTAAGTGGAGTAACATTCTTGCTGCCAGCCCCATCAGCGTAGCACAGTCGTTTGCTTCTCGTTTAACCGCGCCTTATTTCGAACGTTCAGCATCAATTACTGTTTGTTATTCAATACGCAAAACTCAACATCTCAGAAGTGTTTACCGGAATCATAGAAGCCCTGGGGACCATTGCCGCCGTACGGCGCGAGGCGTCCAACATCCACTTTACGGTGGCATCGCCCTTCGCGGAAGAGATGCAAATTGACCAAAGCGTGGCCCACGACGGCGTGTGTCTGACGGTGGTAGCTGTGGATGCGGCGGCCGGTACGCATACCGTCACGGCCATTGACGAGACGCTGCAAAAGACCAACCTGGCTAACTGGCAGCCTGGCCGCCGCGTGAATCTGGAGCGCTGCCTCGCCGCCAATGGCCGCTTCGACGGCCACATCGTGCAGGGCCACGTGGACCTGACAGCCGAGTGTGAGTCGGTGGAGGACCAGGACGGCAGCTGGCGCTACCGCTTCCGCCATGCTCCCGGCCCCGGCCGCGTGACGGTGGAGAAAGGCTCCATCTGCATCAATGGCACCAGCCTCACCTGCTTCGACTCCACCGACGACGGCTTCTCGGTGGCCATCATCCCCTACACCTATGAGCACACCACCTTCCAGGACCTGCGCCCCGGCGACCGGGTGAACCTGGAATTTGACATCGTGGGCAAGTATGTGGCGAAGCTGCTGGGACGGTAAAATCAGAAAAATATTTGTTAAATCAGCGCTTGTTATGTTCCCGTTTTCTATAAAGTATAGTGCTCAACTCTCTGGAAATATAACTTCGAATGAATACGAATTAGTATTAAATTATATAAAGGAGTTTGTTGAGAAAAAAACAGCGGACGACGTAATAGTATGGGAAAACGGTCTTGAGTTTAAATCACGTTTATTCAGATGGAGGTCGCGCAATAATATTATGTCATCAATAGATAAAGGAGAGTTTTATATACTTAATAAAGAAAATAGGACTATCCTGATATATGAGATATATATGTATTTTTTGCTTCTGTCAGCGCTTGGTTTTGCTGTGATAATAGGAATTATAACCAGGAATAGTGCTCTGAGTGCTTTTGTTTTATTATTTATGGGTGGACTAAATTGGCTTGTTGCTATTATTCGTCATAAGTATATGCTCAGCGCTTTGAAGAAAAAAATAAATACATTGATTTCAAGCGAGGTATCGCATTTATATGTCAATAAAAACAATTAGTCCGCATTCAATTCTTAGAGCGTGTTGGGGAATTGGCTAAGGCTATAAATAAAAACGAGTCAGTAAGTTGCGCAGGGAGTTCCTAGGCTCCGCTTCGCTTTATGGTTGACGGCTATCAACCCCTCACTGACTCGCAGTGGCAAGTTATTGGTTCGCTGCTGCCCGTGCAACGCCGACGGCGCCTGTGTTTGCGTCAGGTCTTCAACGCGGTGCTCTACGTGTGCCGCACCGGCTGCCAATGGCGGGCTTTACCGGCGGCATTCCCCGCCTGGACGGCTGTGTACTACTACTTCTATCAATGGCAGCGTACGGGCCGTTGGCAACGACTCAACCACGTGCTGAATGTCTTGGACCGGCTGCGCGAAGGACGGCAGGCTCTACCCTCGCTAGCGTGCGTGGACAGCCAGAGTGTGCGTCTGGCCCCACGCATCTTCGAGCACCGCGGCATCGATGGGGGCAAATGCGTGAACGGGCGTAAGCGCCAGATTCTGACCGACTCCGCTGGGCGTATCTGGGCCGCTCACGTGCACGCAGCACACCAGCACGACTCGGGCTGCGGGCCCACCCTGCTGCCCCACCGCAGTTGGTGGATGGCGCGCCTGGCCACGATACTCACCGATCAAGCCTACCGCGGCCGCTTCGCCCAGCACCTAGCCGGTTTAGGCCTGCACCACGAACTGGCCAGCCGACCGCCCTCGATCAACGGCTTTGTGCCCATCGCCCAACGCTGGGTCGTCGAGCGCACCTTCGCCTGGCTCACCAACTTTCGGCGTCTGGCCCTGGACTACGAATTTACCCCCACTAGCCATGCCACGTGGCTGCTCGTCGCCAACTTGACCATCTGTCTCAATCGGCTAGCGTGAATTCCCCAACACCCTCTTATTCAGGCCAGCTAGGTGTAGCCCTCAATACTGCCCATGCTGCCTGACTATGCTCGTTCTAGTCGCGCCACCTAATTTCCGACAAGGTGCGGGGCTGATCCTTCCAGATACCAAACAGAGTTGTTGGATCTTCCTGTTTGTTTTCCGACGAATAGGAGGTAGCGATACTTGTACTTCCTGCACCGACGTCACCACTTCCGCTTGCTTCAGCAGCGTAATAATCAGCTGGGCTTCCTTCAGGGCTGTCGTTGAGGGTGAGCGTGGTCATAGCCGGAGAGTGGTTGGGGTAGAGAAGATACACAAATAACGCGGCGCTGCCCTACCCGGTTCAGGCCAGCGGCCGCGGCCACAACCGCGCCGCGCCCCACTTATAGAGCGCGGCGCAGCCCCAGGCCGTGAGACTACCCAGCGTGGCGCCGGCTACCACATCGGTAGGGTAGTGGGCGCCCAGGTAGATGCGGCTGTAGCTCACTAGCACGGCCCACGCCAGCGTGAGCCACTTGGCCAGGCGGTAGCGCGCTGGCAGCACTAACCACAAAAATATAACCAAGGCAAACGCATTAGCCGCGTGCGACGACAGGAAGCCGAACTGCCCGCCGCAGCCGTTCACCAGGTTCAGCGTAGTCGATACCTGCGGGTCGTGGCAGGGGCGCAGGCGGGCGAAGTAGGGCTTGAACAGGCGGCTGGAAATCACGTCGGCCAGTGCCACGCTCAGGCCCAGTAGGGGCAGCAGGAGCAGGGCGCGCCGCTGAAACAGGTAGCCCAGGACCACCACCAGCACAAAATACGCCGGAAACCACACGAAGCGCTCCGAGAAAAACACCATCCATTTGTCTAGCGCGGGTGAGTGGTGCAGGTTGATGGCAATGATCAGCCACCGGTCTAAGGCGCGCAGCTGCTCAAGCAAGGGAATCGGCGTTTGGGGTAGAAGAAGCCCAATCGACGCCCTTGCGCAGCCAGCCCAGGGTAGCGGCTTCCGGCGAGCCGGGCGCGGGCACGCGGTTGTAGTGCCACTCGGCGCGGGGCGGCATGCTCATCAGGATGCTCTCGGTGCGGCCACCGGTTTCCAGTCCGAAGCGCGTACCCCGGTCAAAGGCCAGGTTGAACTCGGCGTAGCGGGCGCGGCGCACCAGTTGCCACTGCGTTTCTGCTTCTCCGAAGGGTAGGGCCTGGTTCTGGCGCATTAGCTCAGTATAAGTAGGGCCAAACAGGTTGCCCACGTCCTGCACGAAGGCAAACAACTCCTCAGCCGAGCCATCTTTGCCCACCGTGAGGCGGTCGAAGAAGATGCCGCCCACGCCGCGGGTTTCCTGGCGGTGGGGTAGGAAGAAGTAGTCATCAGCCCACTGCTTGAAGCGGGGATAGTCGGCCACGGCGTGGCGCCGGCACACGATCTGTATCTGCTCATGAAACCAGCGGGCCTGGGCTTCATCCACGTAAATAGGGGTGAGGTCCAGCCCGCCGCCGAACCATGCCTGCCCGTCGCCGGCCTCAAAGTAGCGCACGTTCATGTGGGCAATGGGCACGCGCGGACTGCGCGGGTGCAGTACCACCGACACGCCCGTAGCAAAAAACTGAGGGGTAGGCATGTGCAGTAGCTGCGCGGCCTGGGCGCTCATCTCGCCGGCCACTGCCGAAAAAGCTACGCCGGCCTTTTCCAGCACTGTGCCCTCGGTGAGTACCCGCGTGCGGCCGCCGCCGCCCTGGTGGTGGTGCCAGGCATCGGTGAGAAATTCGCCCGAGCCGTCGGCCTGCTCCAGCTGCTGGCACAGGCGGGCCTGGAAGTCACGCATCCAGGTTTCAACGGTGGCGCGGAAGGTAGGGGCGACAGGGGTAGGAAAAGCAGACAAAAGTGCGATGGATGTAGCCCAAAAGAAGGCGACGCGCCTAAACACGCCGCTTGATCACGCAAAAATACGTACAAAACCCGCCCCGCAGGCACTTTTCGCCCAAAGCCGTACTTTCGCTGTTTCCTACCCCACCCCTATGACCACCCAGCCCGCCCCGTTTTCCGATCCTGCTTCCCCGTTCACCGTTCCCCGCCCGGATACCCAGATGCGCGCCTACCGCCTGATGCACACGGCCGCCGAGCTGGCGCGTCTCTACGAAGAAAATAAGGCCGTAACGGCCCGCTACGTGCACGCTACCGCCCGCGGCCACGAGGCCGTGCAGTTGGCCGCCGCCTTCCACCTACGCCCTACCGATTACGCTGCTCCCTACTACCGCGACGACGCCCTGCTGCTCGGCCTGGGCCTGGCGCCCTATGAGCTGATGCTGCAACTGCTGGCCAAGCGCGACGACCCCTTTTCGGGTGGGCGCACGTACTACGGGCATCCCTCGCTACGCCGGGAGGGCTTCCCCGTTATTCCGCACCAGAGTTCGGCTACGGGTATGCAGGCTATTCCGGCCACCGGCATGGCCCACGGCATCAAGTACCTGGAAAGCCAGGGCTTGCTGAAAACTGCCGACCAGCGCCCCGTGGTGCTGTGCTCCATTGGCGACGGCGCCATGACCGAGGGCGAGGTGAGCGAAGCCCTGCAAATGGCCGTGCTGCACCAACTGCCCATTATTTTTCTGGTGCAGGACAACGACTGGGGTATTTCGGCTACCGGCCGCGAGATGCGTGCCATGAACGCCTACGAGTTTGCAGCCGGCTTCAAAGGCCTGCACCGTCTCACGATTGATGGGGCCGATTTTGCCGTGTCTTACGCCGGACTAGCCGCCGCCTTCGCCCACGCCCGCGACACCCGTGGGCCGGTGCTGGTGCACGCCACTTGCCCGCTCCTGGCGCACCATACCAGCGGCGTGCGCCGCGAGAAATACCGCGGCGACGACCTCGCCCTGCACGAACCCAACGACCCGCTGCCGCGCCTGCACCGCCAGCTACTCGACATGGGCCTGGCCACCGAAGCCGAGCTAGACGACCTCGCTGCCCAGGCCCGCACGACAGTAGAAGCCGACTACCAGCGCGCCCTCCAAGCCGCTGACCCCGACCCCGCTACCTTCGCCGACCACGAGTTTGCGCCGCCCGCCGTGACCGACGAGGCCGGCGAGCGGAGCCCCGCCGGTGCTGAGAAAGTAACGATGGTAGACGCCGCCTTACACGCGGTAGACGATATTTTGCGCGAGTTTCCCGAGGCGTTGTTTTATGGGCAGGACGTAGGCGGCGCCTTGGGCGGTGTGTTTCGGGAGGCGGCGCTACTGGCCCAGAAGCACGGCGCTCAGCGCGTGTTCAATACGCCCATTCAGGAGGCGTATATTGTGGGTAGCACGGCTGGCATGTCGGCCGTAGGGGCCAAGGCCATTGTGGAGATTCAGTTTGCCGACTACATCTGGCCGGGCCTGAATCAGCTGGTGGAGGAGCTGTCGAAGTCGTGCTACCTTTCTAATGGCCAGTTTCCGGTGCAGAGCCTGATTCGGGTGCCGGTGGGCGCCTATGGCGGCGGTGGTCCCTACCATTCGGGCTCGGTGGAAAGCACGTTGCTGAACATCCGGGGCATCAAGGTGGTCTACCCCAGCAATGCCGCTGATATGAAAGGCCTGCTGCGCGCCGCCTTCCTCGACCCCAACCCCGTGGTATTGCTGGAACACAAAGGCCTGTACTGGAGCAAAGTACCCGGCACCGAAGACGCTCGCACCCCCGAGCCCGCCGCCGGCTACGTGCTACCCCTGGGCAAAGCCGCCGTAGCCCAACCCGCCGACGAGGAGCAGCTACGCCGGGGCGCTACCTGCGTGATCATCACCTACGGCATGGGCGTGTACTGGGCCAAAGCCGCCAGCCAGCAGTTCCCCGGCCGCGTTGAAATCCTGGACCTGCGCACCCTCAACCCTCTCGACTACGAAGCCGTGGAACGTGCCGTGCGTCAGCACAGCAAAGTGCTGGTGCTCACCGAAGAACCCCTGCTCAACTCCTTCGCCGAGAGCCTGGCCGGCCGCATCCAGCGCACCTGCTTTCAGCACCTCGACGCACCCGTATTCACCCTGGGCGCCGCCAACCTCCCCGCCATCCCGCTGAACGTAGCCCTGGAAAACCAAATGCTCCCCAACGCCGAGAAGGTAGCTACTACCTTACACGAACTGCTGGGGTGGTAGGGAGTGATTGAGCAGCTGCGTAACATCAGTGAGTAATTGTCATTGCGAGGCATAGCCGAAGCAATCCGTCCTAAAAACGCGACAAACTTTCTTCCCGCACAAAGCCCATACGCCTGCGCAGGCGTATGGGCTTTATCATATTTAAAGAGGCTGCTGAAAAAAGAGTGGATTGCTTCGGCTATGCCTCCTCGCAATGATACGTCCGCGGCCACTCGCTAGAACGGATAGCCAATACCCAAGTTAAAGGCCGTTTGGCGGGCGCCGAAGCCGAAGTTGCGGATCACCCAGCGGTTGCCGGGATAGGTAGGATCGTAGATTTTGGTGGCTACGTCGAGGCGCAGGATGAGGAAGGTGAAGTCAAAGCGCAGGCCAAAGCCCGAGCCCACGGCAAATTCCTTGTAGAAGCGGTTGAACTGGAAATCGGCGTTTTTGCGGTTGTCTTTGTGCAGCAGCCATGCGTTGCCGTAGTCCGTGAATACGGCCCCGTTGATAAAGCTGTACAGCGGGAAGCGGTATTCAACGTTGCCTTCTAGGAGCAACTCACCAGGCTGCTCCTGCGCTAGGTTTTGACGGTCATTGGCATCGAGCGTCTGAGCCGAGCCCAGACCCAGACGGCGCGGCGCCCAGGCTCGTACGCTGGAGCTACCTCCGGCAAACACAAATTTGTCGTAGGGGATAATCAAGCCAGTCTGTTGCACATCGGATCCGGCCGGATAATAGGTGGTAGGGGTGAGAGCACGCGCCACGCCTATGTTGAAGCGGTAGACGAAATATGATTTTGGATCTAGCTTGATATAGCGGCGGTAATCGGCACTGAAACGGGCGAAGTTGAACACGTTCAGATTCGGAAAAACCGCCTGATAAATCTTGCGCGTGAGGCCGCCCACCTCCGCATATAACCGCAGGTAGCGGGCATCGCGAGTTTCGTTGAAATCGTTGGAATTATAGAGCGAGGTAAAGTTGATACTGGGTACCAGCTGACGCGTAAAGCTCTGAATCAGTGGGAATCCACGTTTCGATAATGCCTGTAGCGTATCCAGAAAAACAGGATCAATCTTAGGCGTACTCACGATGCTTAGGTCGGCGGGCGTGAATACGTACTGGTGAAACTCGGAGCGCTGCCAGATGTAGTCGTATGTAGCCTCGGCGTTGGTGCGCGTATACTGCGGCCTGCTCACGAAGGTGTAGGAAGCGTTGATGCGGGTGCGCGGGTTGTAGCCTACCAGGTAGCGCCGGGGTCGAAAAGGAATGATGAACTGCGGAATCACCAGGTTCACGTTGCCGCCAATTTGGGTGGTCAGGACCGCATCCGGTGTGTTGCTGGCGTCGCCGCTGGTATTAGCAATATTGTACTGCCCCTCGAAACCCGTACGAATGCCAAACTCTAGCAGTTCGGCCCCGCCAAAAGGATTGCGCACGCGTAGGCGCACGTTGGCAAACGGCCCTACCAGGCCGCTCACGTAGGTGCCGCCAAACTCGGTGGTTTCCTGAAACTTCTTGGCTGGCGAAGCATTCACAATAGCCGCCAGCTGGCCCTGCACCGAGTCGGCCAGCGTATTCGACTGGCGGGGTAGGCGGCGGTAGTTCACCGTGTTGAAACGGAACATGTCCAGCGTGCCCAACTGCCGTTGCGTGAGCAACGTGTTAGTCAGGCTGTAGTGGTCGCCGGGGCGTACTTCCAGCTTATCATCCAGAATGCGCGGGCGGATTTTATGCTCGTAGGCCAGAAACTTCACCGAGTCGCGCACTACCGTATCGCGCGCTACCCCGAAGCGTACCACACCAGCATCGGAAATAAAGCTCACGCACTCAATGGTATAGATGCGGTGGGCCTGGCCTGGCGCTGGGTCGGCAATAAATGTGCGCAGGCGCACAGTAGTCGGTACAAAGCTGGTGTCGGCCTCTAGCGTGATATACTGCTCCCGAAAATCATAGTAGCCTGCGTTTTTCAGCATCGTTTCGATGCGCACGCGCTCCTGCCCAATCACCTCCTCGTCGTACTGGTCGCCCACGTGCAGCAGCGACCGGGGCTGGGTGGCCAGCACCCGCCGCGCCACGGCCGTATCGGGAATAGTGTAGTCGAGTTGGGCGTAGTGAAAGGGCGGGCCCTCGTGCACGTGGTAAGTCACCGTCACGCGGCGGTCCTCCACAGTATCAGTGGCGTACACGCTGCTGCGAAAGAAGCCTTTGGATTGCAGGAAGATGCCGAGTTGCGTGACCGTCTGCCGCGTGAGGGCCGTATCGTAGACCACCGGCGGCTCGCCAATCCGCATGATGGAGTTGCCCTGATCGAGCTTTTGCTGAAAGCGGCGGTTGCGCCGCTCCCGCTTCTGCGTGAGCTGGGCTACCTCCACCGAGTCGGGCCGGGCCTTGGCAATGAGCTGGTTGTAGCGCTCTAGGTCAGCGTTGAGCTTGCGCCGGACTTTGGCGGAGTCATAAAAATTCGTCCCCAGCTGATAGATGAGTAGCTTTGGGATGGGAAACCGGGAGTTGGGCTGTTGTTGGTAGAGCGTCTGCATGCGCTCGGCATCAGCCTTGTCTACACCCTCTAGCTCAATGGTATTGAGCAGGTTCTGGCCGGGTTGCAGTAGCTTGGTGGGCGCGCAGCCAGCCAGCAACAGCCAGCACACCGGCAGTAGATGGCGCCAGAGGAGGCTTCCCGTGGTTTTATGAGTGAATACCAATGGTTTCAAAAGCAGTAGCGAAATACGTGCACGCCCTGCACCAGAAAAAATACCGCTTGCGGCACGGCGCTTTTCTGGTAGAAGGGGGCAAAAGCGTTCAGGAGTTGCTAAGTTCTACACTTCTGACCGAACGGTTGTTCGTAACGGCGGAGTTTGCGGCAAAAATTTCGCCACTCCCGACTCAAATACCTGTGGAAGTGGTATCGGCCGAGGAATTGACCCGCCTGGGCACGCTCGCTACCAACCAAACGGCGCTGGCCGTAGCCCGCCTGCCCGAGGAGGCACCCCTACCTACCGCGCCCGGCCTACTGCTGGCCCTCGACGAAGTGCGCGACCCCGGCAACCTGGGCACCCTCATCCGGCTGGCCGACTGGTACGGCCTGCCCGGCGTGGTGTGCTCCGACACCTGCGCCGACCCGTGGAGCCCCAAAACCGTGGCCGCTACCATGGGCTCGTTCACCCGCGTGCTCGTGTGGCAGCGCGACTTGCCCCAATGGCTTACCTCCCTACCCTCTAATACGCCCATCTACGGCGCCGACCTGCACGGCGACAACGTGCACCGCCTCCAACTGCAACCCCAGGGCGTGCTGGTGATGGGTAGCGAAAGCCACGGCCTTACGCCGCCCGTGGAGCAGTGCCTCACGCAGCGCCTGCACATTCCCGGTCGCGGGCAGGCCGAAAGCCTGAACGTGGCTATTTCGGCGGCTATCCTGCTGGATAATTTCTTCCGGGCAGGGTAGGGAGTTGGAAGGGTAGGACTGGATGCTAAAAAGGCCGTGTTATGCTGCGCGCAGCATGACACGGCCCTCTATGTTCTGATTATTTGCCTACCCCCTAATCATTCCCGAAGAACGAGACGCCGAAGCTTAGGCTCTGGGCCTGAGGGCCACGGTTGTCCTTAAACAGCTCGTTGAGGTGGTACTTGGCGAAGAGGTCTACCTTGCGAAAGCCGATGCTACCCTGCAAACCGTATTGAAAGTCCTCCAGGTTGTAGCTGCCACGGTCTTTGTCTTTCCGCGTATCACCGTCCTGGTCATACTTCAGCTTGGTGTGCGTGCCCAGGCGGTAGCCCACGAAGCCCCCGGCTGCCAGCCGGAACGTTTTGTGGTACTCTTTGTCGCGCAGATTTGCTTGCAGCATCACGGGTAAGTTGACGCTGGACATGGCCAACTTGCTCTTTTGCACGTTGTAGCCTACACGCTCTACCGTTGTGTAGTTGGGTTGGCCGCTTACTAGGCTCGTGTTCGATACAAATCGGGTATCATTGTCGAGCATGTAGTTGTTGAAGGAAAACTCGGGGCCCAGCAGCAGGTACATGGGCGAGCCTTTGCTGCCCAGGCGCTGGGCGTAGCGCCAGTATAGGCTCACGTAGCGCGCGCCAAAAGGCCGCAGGTCAATAGGTTGACCGCTGGTAGGTGTGCTCTTATTAACCAGCGCATTCAACCCCAAATCCATCCCGAAGGCGCTCTTGCTGCTGCGGTTCGCATCGCGCTGGCGCCGGGCCAGGCGCAACGAGTCGCGGTTCACGTCTTTCTTGCCATCATTGTCGATATGGATCGACACATGACCGTTGCCTTGCTGGTCTTTGTTTTCTACCACCGTCACACTACCCATGCGGCCCAGTGTCACGTCTACGCGCTCGGCAGTGGGCTTCTGGGGCTGACCCTGTGCATCCTCGTTGCGCACCGTGATGCGGATTTGCTCGGGCACTCCGGCGCCGGGATGGTCTTTGGCAGGGTAGAACTCCGTTGTCACCTCACCTGATTTTGAGTTTTTGCCGGCGGCCTCAGCTTGGCTGATATAGCCGTTGAGCACCGTCATCAGCGAGTCGAGCTTATAGTTCTGTAGCTGACGAAGCTGGGCTTTGTTCTTGACATACAGCGTCATCACGGCCTGATTGGGCAGGCGCACAATGATGGTGTCATCGTTGTGAACGGGGGTAGGACGAAGAGAGGTAGTGGACAACAGGGTGGTAGCGCGGGCCGAGCAAGGCGCGGCCAGGGCCAGCAGCGCAGCGGCAGCCAGCAGGGTAGGGAGGCGTTTCATAACGCGAGGAAGTTAGAGTTGAATCGTTTTGTTGAGCTGATGGCCGGCCACGCGGGCCTGCACCGTCAGGGTTTCGGGTAGGCCTACCTGTTGCAGGTCCACTGGGTCGCCGATTACGACATTGCGCGCTTGGCGTAACACCGAGCCCAGGCGGGTGTGTTGCGGCGCCGAAGCCGAGGTTTCGGACGCCATCAGAACCGGCGTCTCCACTTCGCGCCGCACCTCCACCTCAATGGGGCGGGTTGGCACGTGAGGAGCAGCCAACGTGGCCGGAACAGCTGCGGCTGCTACTTCCGCTGTGGCTACCGTACCCAGGCGCTCCGGACGCGCCTCGGGGGTAGTCAGTCTTGCCACGGCAGCCGGCGCCGGGCGAGTAGAAGTAGTAGCTGCAATCATCCGGGGAGTTGCCGTCTGCTCAGAAGCAGGGCGGGTAGGGCCGGGGCTGGCAGACAGCGCCGGTTGCGCTGCCGAAGCACTGGGAGTGGTAGCAACCGGGGCTTCTGAAGGGGTAGATGCGAGGCCTTGAGGAGCGGTTGCCTGAGCCGGTAAATCTTTTTTCGGAGTGGAAACAGTAGGCGTATGAACGGCCAGCTGGCCTGCCGTATCTGTTGCGTCGGAGCCACGTAGCAGCCAGCCAAGGCCGGCTACCAATAGCAGCACCACCATGGCTGCGGCAGAATATAACCACATGGTGGGTCGCTTCTTAGCAGGTTGTAGCTCTTCTTCCAGTTGAGCCCATAGGTGGTCGGGCGGGGTAGGGGCATGGCCCTGGAGCCGGTCCCGAAACAGCTGATCAATATCTTCCGGTTGCATAGTATTCTTTGGGTGGGGTGGTAGAAATGGCCGTAGCGTTGGCTACGGTCAGGCGGCGCTGCAACATGGCCCGCGCCTTACTCAGCTGCGATTTGCTGGTGCCTTCCGAAATACCCAGCAGCTCGGCAATTTCGGGGTGAGAGTAGCCCTCCAGCGCGTAGAGGTTAAACACCGTACGGTAGCCGGCGGGCAGGGCGGCTAGCAGGGCCAGCATGTCGTCGGCCTGCAGTTGGGTGTCGGCAGTGGCGGGCGTCACGGCTGCCGTAGCGGGTACATCGTCGATGGCCAGGTGCAGGGGCTCTTTGCGGCGCAGCTGGCCCAGAGCCTCATTCACCATAATTCGCCGGATCCAGCCCTCAAACGAACCCTCGTGCCGGTACTGATCCAAGGCCCGAAACACCTTCACGAAGCCCCCAATCATCACTTCTTCGGCATCTTCGCGGTGGCGCAGGTAACGCAGGCACACCGACAGCATCAGCCCCGCAAACCGCTCGTAGAGCAATTTTTGGGCGCGGCTGTTGCCTTGGCGGCAAGCGGCAATGAGGTCGGCGTCGGTCACGGGTTGTAGGGTAGAGTTCTAGGGCATTCGGGAAGGTAGATGGGTTGCTGTTGGAAACGGTTGCCTGAAGGCAAAGAAATTTCTCGCAGCGGTATGCGGAGGAAAACGGAGCGGTTCGCAGTGTTCAACGATTATTTCCGTTAGAACACTGCGAACCGCTCCGTTTTCCTCCGCATACCGCTGCGAGAGATACAATTAATAAGTTCCTACCGATAGCATCACCAGTGTGCAGGCTTCTTCGGTGCGGATGCCTTTGGCCTGGGCCATCTTCTCCAACTCCTCATTCTCGGTGCCGGGGTTGAAGATGAGGCGTTTGGGCTTCAAATCGAGGATATAATCGTACCAGCTAGGCTGATTTTGCGGTCCTACGTAGAGCGTCACGGTGTCCACGGCGTCTTCGGCGGGGCGGTCGGTGTGGATGTCTAGGCCAGCTACCTGGCCCTTGCGGATGCCCACTGGTACTACCTCATGGCCGTGGTTTTTGAGCATATTCACAGCTCGAAACGAGTAACGGGCGGGGTTGTCACTAGCCCCTATAACAACGGTCTTTTTCATAAGTTGTTGGCTATTAGCTGCTGGCTGATAGCTTTTACGTGTAAGTAAACAGGAGGTAGTATGTACGAAAAAAAGGGGTGCAACAGCTACTAGCCATCAGCCAATAGCCATTTTAGCCGCCTCCGCGCACCGCTCGCCGTCCATGGCAGCCGACACAATACCCCCAGCGTAGCCCGCGCCCTCGCCGCACGGAAACAGCCCGCGCACCACCGGGTGCTGCAAGGTGTCCCGGTCGCGGGGGATGCGCACCGGCGACGACGTGCGGCTCTCTACCCCCACAATCTGGGCGGCGTTGGTGGCGTAGCCCGGAATCTTGCGCCCAAAGTTCTCGAAGCCCTGCCGCAGCCGCCCCGCCAGGTTTTTGCCCAGCACCTTGTCCATCGGCACCGATACCAAACCGGGCTGGTAGGAGGTGTCCAGCAGTTCCACCGACACCTTGCTTTTCAGGAAGTCACCCAGGCGTTGGGCGGGGGCTACCTGCGTATTGCCGGCCAGGGCACAAGCACGTTGCTCTATTTGCTGTTGCAGGCGCAGGCCGGCCAAGGCACCATGCTGGCGCACATCCATATCCTCCAGCTCCACGGCCGTAACAATGCCAGAGTTGGCGTATTGCGAGTCGCGGCGGCTGGGACTCATGCCGTTCACCACCACCTCGCCGGGGGCGGTGGCAGCGGGCACAATGAAGCCGCCGGGGCACATGCAGAACGAAAATACGCCCCGCTGGCCGCCCTGGCCCTGGGTTTGGTGCACCAGCGCGTAGGAGGCCGCCGGTAGCAGGCCGCGGTCGGGTAGGCGGTACTGAGCCCGGTCGATGAGCTGCTGCTGGTGCTCTACGCGCACGCCCAAGGCAAACGGCTTGGCTTCCACGAGCACGCCGCGGCGGTGCAGCAGCTCGTAGATGTCGCGGGCCGAGTGGCCGGTGGCCAGAATCACGGCATCGGCCAGCAGCTCCTCGCCCTGGGCCGTGACGACGCCGCGCAGGTGGTTGTCAGTCAGTACTAAATCATCTACCCGGGTGTCGAACCGTACCTCGCCGCCGGCTTGGCGCACCGAGTCGCGCAGGGCGGCTACCACGGCGGGTAGCTTGTTGGTGCCGATGTGGGGATGAGCATCCACCAGAATATCGGGGGTAGCGCCGTGTTGCACCAGCAAGCGCAGAATGCGCTGCACGTCGCCGCGCTTGGTGGAGCGGGTGTAGAGCTTGCCGTCGGAGTAGGTGCCCGCGCCGCCTTCGCCAAAGCAGTAGTTGGAATCGGGATTCACGACTTGCTGCTTGTTGAGGGCCGCCAGGTCGCGGCGGCGGGTGCGCACGTCCTTGCCGCGCTCCACCACAATGGCCCTGATACCCAGCTCAATGGCCCGCAAAGCCGCAAACAAGCCTGCTGGCCCGGCGCCCACAATCAGCACCGTGCGGCGGGCCCGGCTGACATCGGGAAACCGGAACCACGGCCCAAATAGTTCGGCTGAGGGCGCGGTGCGGTAAATATCGGCGCGCAGGCGCACCAGCGGCTGCCGGCCGCGGGCGTCGATGCTTCGCTTGCGCAGGTGCACAAAATCGGCCTCACCGGGGCGCAGACCGGCAGCGGCTAGCAGGGCTTCGTAACGGGTGAGCTCGTCGTAGGCCTGCTCGGGCGCAAGCAGTAGCTCAACTTCCTGGGGAGAAGTGGTAGTAGACATGGGTGAAAGGTAGTTACCCTTTAAACCGAGGTAGGAAAAGGACGACAAAGATACGGTACGTTCCAGCATCATGTATAAAAGAGCGTCATTCCGAGCTTGCCAAGGAATGACGCTCTAAATGACGCGTTCTATGAACTGCCTACCCCACCATCTCCACGGGCGTGTCCAGAATGCGGACGGGGCGCTTGTTTTCGTCGATGGCCACAAACGTAAACACGCCTGACACAGCTTTTTCGCGCTCCTCGGAGTACATCTGCTCCACAAACAGGTCCACGCGCACTTTCAGGCTGGTGTTGCCCACATGCTCCACGCGGCCAATCAACTCGACCAGCGTGCCGCCGGGGATGGGGTGGGTGAAATCGACCCGCTCGGAGGAAACCGTCACCATTTTCAGGCGCGAGAAACGAGTAGCCGCGATAAAGGCTACCTCATCCATCATGTGGAGGGTAGCGCCCCCAAAGAGCGTGTCGTAGTGGTTGGTGGTGTTGGGGAATACGGCTTTGAAGACGCGCGTCTCGGCACGGGTAATCTTTTCTTCGAGGGTCATCGGGGTAGGTGAAAGGGTAAAGCCCTTTGTTGGCCTTCCGCACGGAGCCAGACCACACCTAAGCCGATGAGGGGTAGGGGGGGCGCATACACTTCCTGGCCGGCGGCGCGTGGGCGCTCCGGTACGGGTTGTGTGCTTCCTCAATACCCGACAATGGCCCCAGGCGCGGGGGCTACATATTGTCAGTCAGCGGTAGGCAGATCTCCTGACTTTGTACCTGGTCACCCGATCCTTCTCACCCGGCCGTGGGGCCAAGCAATGGATAGCAAGCGGGGACACTGCGGTGGTACTTACAGTAGCGCGTCTGTTCGGGAGTTGCACCCGATTCCCTTTTCAGGCCAGCCCAGGGGTGGCCACCTTCCGTCGTCTGCTGGAAAACAGGCAAAGAACAACTGCTGGTAAAGGTAGGCGCTGGCGCGGGAATATTGCTTCAGACGACGCTGTGCCGCGTGTTCCACTCGGCTGCGAGTGCCGGAAGGCGGTCTGAATCATCGGTAAGCCAGCCCATAGCCGAGTTGGTATCGGAGAAATACTGCGAGTCGAAGCGGATGGCGGGCTGCACCACGTTGTAGAGGGCGTCGATAGCCAACTGGTTGTGCAGTTGGTTGCCATCAATCACTAATACCAGTCGTGCCAGGGGTAGTGCCACTAGGCCAGGCATCCAGTGCGTACTTAGCCACAGCTCATCGTCTACCGGCAAATCGGGCACGCTGTTCATATCAATCAGCAAATGCCGTACGCTTAGTGTCTGTAGCAGCGCGAGTAGCTGTTCAGCACTGGGACGTAGTTGTTGTATAGAACTCTCCTGTCTCCACTCCACGCGCAGAACATGAAGAAACTCGTCATATTGCAAATAAAAATTACGTACAGTGCGTATAATCACGTATGACAACAGAAAAATGCAGTAGTAAATATACGGAATAACGAGATGAATATTATCGATTTGACACAATCTTTTTTGTTTTGGGAAGATTGTCTTTTCTCTGCTGGCAACTTCCCTTTCTAAGAAAATCCATTGTATGAGGTTCATAGAGTAAAAGACCCAGTTGCAAAGCCTGATGAATCTTGTAAATTCTGAACGTAAACCAGCGTCTGGCTCAGATACCAAGAAACCCCAGCTACCATAGCAGCTGGGGTTTCTTGGTATCTGAGCCTGCACTTTTAGTCGTTTGCCCGCTTAGGCCGCTTGGCGCGCTCGTACTGCACGGGCCAGGGCAGGTTCGCATCCAGGTCCTGGGCGGCGTGCAGGGGAAAGTACGGGTCGCGCAGAAACTCGCGGGCCAGCAGTATGAGGTCGGCCTGGCCTTGTTGGAGGATTTCCTCGGCTTGCTGAGCGGTTGTGATAATACCCACGGCGCCAGCGAGCATCCCGGTTTGCTGTTTTACGGCCGCAGCAAACTCAACTTGGTAACCAGGGCCGGTAGGGATTTTGGCATCGGGCACGTTGCCGCCGGTAGAGGCGTCCAGCAAATCCACGCCGTGTTGCTGAAGCACGCGGGCCAGCTGCACCGAATCGTCCTTGGTCCAGCCGCCCTCGGTCCAGTCGGTAGCCGAAATGCGCACGATCAGGGGGTAGTCCTCGGGTACCTCGGCGCGGATGGCGGCTACCACCTCCAGCAGCAGGCGGCTGCGGTTCTCAAAGGAGCCGCCGTAGTGGTCGGTGCGCTGGTTGCTGAGCGGCGACAGAAACTCGTGCAGCAGGTAGCCGTGGGCGGCGTGCACCTCAATCAGCTGAAAACCAGCGGCAAGACTGCGGCGGGCGGCGGCCCGAAAATCGGTGACTACCTGTTGGATTTCGCTTTCGCTCAGGGCGTGCGGGGTAGCCTTATCGGGGGCAAAGGGTAGGGCGCTGGGGCCAACCACCTCCCAGCCCTCGGGCTGACTGGCCGCAATGGCCTTGCCACCCTCCCAGGGAGGCGTGGTGCTGGCCTTGCGGCCGGCGTGCGCCAGCTGCACGGCAATGGCAGTGCCCTGCTGGCGTACAAAGTCATTGATGCGGCGCAGGCCGGGCACGTGCTCGTCTTTCCAGATGCCCAAATCCTGGGGCGTGATGCGGCCCTCGGGCGCTACGGCAGCAGCTTCCGAAATAATGAGGCCCGCGCCACCCACGGCGCGGCTGCCCAGGTGCACCAAGTGCCAGTCGTTGGCAAACCCATCTGCCGAGGAATACTGGCACATCGGCGACACGACGATGCGGTTTTTGAGTTCGAGACCGCGCAGACGCAGCGGGGAAAAAAGCAAAGGAGTGGCCATACAGGGCGAGGGGAATGACTAGTGAAAAGCCGAAACTGCCGCCGCGAGAAGGCAACAACCCCCTTCGCGGCCAGTCCGGAAATTCAACAACCAGCCCGCCTCAGAATATGTTATAACGCAGCCACGCCTCTCTTGCGGGGCAAAAGAGGCGTGGTGAGTAGGTAGGAGCAACCCGCTATTTTTGAAGCACGCGGATGCTGATGCGCCGGTTGAGAGCCCGCCCCTCGACGGTGGCATTGCTCGTGAGGTAGTGCTTGGCGCCGTACCCCTTCGCCTGTAGCCGGTCAAGGGGAATACCCATGTCGGCCAGGGCAAATAAGGCAGCGCGTGCGCGTTCCTCGCTGAGGTGCAGGTTTTTGAGCGGAGCGCCCAGACTATCGGTGTAGCCACCCAGCTTTACAACGGTGTTTGGAAACGACTTCAGAATGCCGGCCACGTTCACCAGCTGCTGATGCGATTCGGGCGTTAGCACTGCCTGGCCTGTCTCGAAGTAGACCCGGTCGAAATTGATCCAGCCTTTGGTGCGGTTAACGGAGTCTACCCGGATAGTGGGCTCAGATAAAAAGGTATAAAGCCGGTTTTCCGTTGAGAGGGCGCCTACCTTCTGGGTGGTTCCATTCGCAAGTTGCAGGATAACCGGCTGGCCTGTTTCATAGATGTAGTTGTCGGTTTCGCTGTCGTAGTGGCCTGTGGCAGCCTTGTTATTAGTAACAGGGTAGGCGGTAGAAATAGTAGAGGGGGCGTCGGCGGGGGAAGCGGCGTAGGCGGCAGTGCCCGGCACTGCCGACACCCGCTCGTGCCCGAAATAATAGCCCAGGCTCACGGCCAGTAGCAGCAGCGCGCCCCACTGCCAGCGCAGGGGATTGCCAGCGCGATCGTGCGCCACGGGGGCGGGCTCAGCCTCATTGGGTGAGCGCATGCCAAAGCCTGCCGTGGCGAAAGCGGGGGTAGGGGTGGTGTGCGGGGTAGGCGTTGGTCCGCGGCCCGGGCTGGCCGGTGTTACGCTGAGGGTAGGGGGCAGCACCCGTAGCAGCTCTTCGTGCTGGTCTTGTAAGTAGGCTTGTAACTGCGCAGTCGTTAGGGCGTGCTCGGTGGCGTAGCTGCCCAGCACGGCCAGCACGGTGGCGGCCACAGTTCCTAACAGCACGCGGGCCGCTGCCGGCTCAATGTAGGCCGTAACGGCCAATCGGTTCAGGGTAGAGAGGTAGGCTTCGCCCAGCAGCCCCTGCATCAGGTCGAGGCCACGCCGCTGCCAGTCTGCCTCCCTGGGGTCGTGCAGCTGCTGTAGCACCTCTGTCCGGTAAGCCTCCTGGGCCAGGTGTGCCAGTACCTCGGTTCCGCCTGGTCGCTCAGTGCGCAGCAGCAGGTGCTGAATGACTAGCGGAATAGACTTGGTTACCACTTGCTGCACGCCAGCCGCTTCCTCGCGAACGGTTGTGCTAAGCTCCTGGATGACTTCGTCTGTGAAGCAGTGCTTCACGGCTTTTAGTAAGCTTTGTGCCATGGGTAAGTTCTTAACTAGGATAGTGGGTAGGCACAAGATACGGGTTTCAGTCAGAAATTTATCTCATAAAATATTCATAAAATGCTATAGCTCAGCAGTGTATTACCTTCTTTGATAAGAGGTGATACCGCGTGCTGAGGCGGTTTAGCGAAGCCCTCTGCCAGCCCCAATGCAAAAGAGCCGGCTCATACGCAGTAAGCGTACAAACCGACTCTTGAAATAATGCCATACCCGCCGCTAGTGCCATAGGGGGCCGACACGAGGCGTAGGGGACCGGACAGTTAAGTTATGCTGGCTGTAAAATATGCTCAATACGCCCCAACTCGTCGTCGCTGAAACCGGTGTTGCGCAGGCATTGCAAGGAGTCGAGGAGCTGGGCGGGCCGGCTGGCGCCAATGAGCACGGAGGTCACGCGCGGGTCCTTTAGCACCCACGACAGTGCCATTTGGGCCAGGCTCTGGCCGCGCTCCTGGGCCAGCTCGTTCAGCTGCCGGATCTGCTCCAGGCGCTCGGGCGTCAGCTGCTCGGGCGTGAGGTGGCGCCCCTCGCGGCCGGCCCGCGAGTCGGCCGGAACGCCGTGGAGGTACTTATCCGTCAGCATGCCCTGCGCCAGCGGCGAAAACGGAATGCAGCCTACCCCTTCCTCACCCAACAAATCGAGCAAGCCACCTTCCACCCAGCGCTCAAACAGCGAGTACTTGGGCTGGTGAATCAGGCAGGGCGTGCCCAGCTCGCGCAAAATCCGGATGGCCTCGGCGGCCTCGGCAGGCTGGTAGTTGCTGATGCCCACGTACAGGGCTTTGCCCTGGCGCACTACCTGGTCGAGGGCACCCATGGTTTCTTCCAGGGGCGTTTCGGGGTCGGGGCGATGGGAGTAGAAGATGTCTACGTACTCCAGGCCCATGCGCTTCAGGCTCTGATCTAGGCTGGCGATGAGGTACTTGCGGGAGCCCCACTCGCCGTATGGGCCGGGCCACATATCGTAGCCAGCCTTGGTGGAGATAATCAGCTCGTCGCGGTAGGGTAGGAAATCCTCTTTCAGGATGCGGCCAAAATTGGTTTCGGCCGTGCCGTAAGGCGGACCGTAGTTGTTAGCCAGGTCGAAGTGCGTGATGCCGTGGTCGAAGGCCGTGCGGAGCGTCTCGCGAAACGTGGCGGGCACGTCCACGTCGCCGAAGTTGTGCCACAAGCCCAGCGACACGGCGGGCAGCTTCAGCCCGCTGCGGCCGCAGCGGCGGTACTCCATCTGGTGGTAGCGGTCGGGGTTGGGTAGGTAGGGAGTAGTCATGGGGTAGTGGGGTGTGGGGTGTGGGGTAGTGGGATAGGGGTGAAAAGAAGGTCAGCGGCCGCAAATAACGAAAAGCTGCTTATCTAGTAGCGAAAGCGGCTGGCTGGGAAACAAAGCCCGACCGTTTGGGCTTATAGCCGCAGTACTCATCTCAACCAAACTCCCCATGAAACGCATTTCCTTCTTAGTGGGTGCCTGTGCTCTGCTACTACTGGCAGCGCCTACCCACAGCCACGCCCAAATGACCATGCCGGCCGCTAAAAACAAGGCACCGGAAGACAAGTCCAAGCGGCCTAGCCCACCCGCTACCGCCTCGGCCACCGTGGGCGGTGCCCAGGTCAAAATTGACTACAGCCAGCCGTCTGTGAAAGGCCGGGAGATATTTGGTAGCCTGGAGCCCTATGGCAAAGTATGGCGCACCGGCGCCAACGAGGCCACGACCTTCATGGTGAGTAAAGACGTAAAAATTAACGGTCAGTCCCTACCCGCCGGCACGTACGCGTTGTTCACCATTCCCGGCAAAGACGAGTGGACCATCATCTTCAACAAGACCGCCCAGCAGTGGGGCGCCTTCAAGTACGACGAGAAACAGGACGCTCTGCGCGTGAAAGTGAAGCCTACCACGCTAAGCCAGCCCGTGGAGCGTTTCACCATCACGGCTGATAACTCGGGCAAAGTAGCTATGAAGTGGGCAACAACCGAGGCCGATTTCATGGTGAAATAACGCCAATAAATAGGAAGTCAGCTACATACGGCTACGGCCTCGAAGCAACATTAAAGCGGGCGCCTCCATTGAATGCTGAAAATAACCTGTATGTTTGCGTAGTGAAAATGGCAGCCGGCCACCTGGGCTGACTGCCACCTTCACTACTTCAGCCAGTGCGACAATAGCAGGTATAACCCGCTCCCGCCGCCGCAGGCTGCCAGCACTTTCACAACGAAAGCGCTGCTTACCTGGATGTCGAAGCTGAGCTTCAAGCCATCCAGTGGCATACGTCTCTTACCCATAGTCCAGTGGATTTGAGGGTGGCCAAAACACCCTACTTATCCAGAAGCCCGTGCTCGCAACACGGGCTTCGCTGTTTTAGAAGCAGCCGTGTTGGCGGGGTGACAACCGTACGTTAGGCCAAAGATAAGGATATTAGTAATGAAGAGAAGTAAATTACTAAATTTTTTAGTAATATGTATGGGGTTTTGTTTGACCATACGCTCTTTCTAAATCCTGTCGCAGATTATCAAATACGTATTGGTGCTCCTGTGCAATACCGAGTTGCTCCAGCGGTTGCCAATAAGCGCGGGGTTTTAGCTCGGAGGTATAGGTAGTGATGCGGCTAAGGCGCGTTTGGTGAGCATCTACTTGCTCAAACAGGTAAATGGCTTCTTTAAAGCCCAGCCATTTGCGCCCTGTCAGTTGATACTGCACCACGTCCATGCGCAGAATTTCTCCTGGGCGTAGCTCCGTGACGCGCTCTACGATCTGACCACCACTGAAGTAGCAGATGCGGCGCGCACCTACTGCTTCGCGCTCCAGCACACACTTCTGCGGAATGGGTAGTCCAATTTGCAATAAGAAGGGCTTAGGGGCATCCAACGTATCCACCGATTTTATCTGCTCATAGACTTGTGCGGCAGAATACGGTAGTAGAATATCCGTGCGAACCGCAACGGTAGCCGGGTGAGTTTCCAGGGCTTTTTCGGCGGGTGCGCTAATCAGAAAAAGCAGGAACGGTAGCACTATCACCGGCAGGCTGTTTTGGTCGAGTAGCTGTTGTCGGCGCCGCACTAGGTGTATAGCCACGCTACCCACAAACAAGCACGATATAACTAAGGGCAAAGCCATTAGCACGCAGATCATACCTTCTAACTTACCAACGAGCAGCAGTAGGAAGAATATCGCTAGGCTCGTAACCAACCCAACATACGCCCACTTGCGATTAGGTAGTGCCCCAATGGCTATTCCCGTTACGATGGGGAGCAGAATAAAGAAGGCCCAGCCATAGGCCACTAGCCCATAATGGAGCAGAATGAACCCAAGAGATAGAAAGACAAATGAAATAACAGCGGCCGTGCGGAAGCTTTTATCAGCGAACAAGGATTTCATATCATTTCACTATAGATTGATTGGAAATAGCTGAGCGGTACATTCTCGTTCTTATTTGTTCATTTCTTCCCCCAGCACCTCTTCCACCCACGCCTTACCCCAATCGGCTTGCTCCTGCTCGGTCCAGAGCTGGGGGTAGAAAATGCGGCGCTGAAACTTGGGTGGCAGGTAGTTGCGCCAGTTGGTGCCGCCCGTAGCGGGCACGTCGGTGGGGTCGCGCTGGAGGTAGCGCACCGCCGATTTGAAGTGCATCAGAGGCCAGTTTACGTTCACGCTCACGTCGAGCTGGCGTAGGGCGCGCACTAGGCGCGGGTGGCGCTGGTCTTCCTGGGGTAGGCGCTGCACCACGCTCCACACGTTGCGGTGCTGGTAGGTGGCGGCGTGCTGGTGCAGCTGATCTGTATATTTTTCTTCGAACTGCGTGAGTGTAAGCGCCTTGGCGCCGGTATCTTCCACGGTGGCGCCGGCTTTCCAATAGATGCAGCCCAGTAGCTCCGTCGCGTCGGCCGATTCGCCCAGCAGGCGGCGCTTCTCCTTGTCTACCAGGTTGTCGAGCGAGGTAGAGGCCAGCTCAATCATGCGGTACTGCACGCTCTGGAAGCCGGAGGCTGGCATCAGCGCCATCCGGAATTGCAGAAACTGCTGCTTGTCCATGCCGTCCACCATCACGTCGAACGAGTCGATCAGGTTCTCGAAGTAGCGGTTGATGCGGCCCACGCGTAACACAATTTCCTGGAGGGTAGGCGTTTGCAGGTCGCCCATCTGCTCATACTCGCAGAGGCAGAGCTTGAAGTAGAGCTCCGTAATCTGGTGGTAGATGATAAAAATCCGCTCGTCGGGAATTTGCGTGAGGGGGCGTTGCAAACTCAGCAACGTGTCCAGCTCAATGTAGTCCCAGTAGTTGACGTAGTCGGCGTAGTAGAGGCCTTCGAGGTAGGCCGCCAGGTCCTGACCATCGGCAGCATATTTTTCCTGTAGGCGGCGTAGCTGTGCCAGCACGGCAGGGGAGAATTCTTCGGAAGCAGAGGTAGGCATAAGCAGTAAGCAGAAAGAAGCGCGTTTCGGCGAGAGGCAAGGCATGGCCCGACTAATTACAGCCCGGCGAACCACCACGCAAAGAACGGCAAACGGCGCCAACCGGGCGCGGGCAACACCACGCGTCCTTTCCACCACGCATCATTTCGACCGCGGGGAGAAATCCCGCGTGTAGCAGTCATCCAAATCGACGGGAAAGTGGCGGGAGCACGCGCGATTTCTCCCTGCGGTTGAAGTGACCTTTTGGCGAAAGCATGTTCAACTGCCCAATAGCCCCGTTTCGTCCTTGAGCTGCACGCCCGAGAGCTGCCGCCGCAGCGACTCTTGTACCAGATAGAATAGCTTCTCGGCGGCGGCGGGGTAGGGCAGGCCCTCGGGCCGGATGTTGGACACGCAGTTGCGGGCCTCGTCGGTGAGGCCGGGGCGGGGGTGGTAGGTGAGGTAGGCGCCCAGGCTGTCGGGGGCGCTCAGACCGGGCCGCTCGCCGATAAGAATCAGAGCCAGGCGGGCGTGCAGGGCCGCCCCAATCTCGTCGCTGAGGGCCACGCGGGCCTGCTCGGCCAGGGCAATGGGCGCCAGCCGAAAGCCTGCTCGTTGCAGCTGTGGCACCAGCAACCGCAGCAGTGGTAGCACGTGCCGGTTGGTAGCCGTGGCTGATAGCCCATCGGCCAGAATCAAGGCTACATCGGTCGCTACAGGGGCATACTCGCGCAGGTAGGCGGCCGATTCTTTGGTGAGTTTCCTACCCCAATCGGGCCGTTGTAGGTAGTGCTGCCGGTCGGGGGCTTGGCTGCGCACCTGGCACACGGGCAGCCCCAGGGCTGTGAGCTCGGCTGCCAGCCGCTCCGTGTCCAGCACCGAGTACACGGCATCGCGAGCGTGCGCGTGCGCCAACCGAAACGCCAGCGACTCCCGCAGCGGCACACTGCTACCCGTACGGCCCAGGGCAATGCGGGCGGCGGTATAAGCGCGCAGGTTGGCCCAAGGGTCGGGGGGAGGAGATGGAACGGGCGCGGGAGTGTAGCCGGGCATGTGCTTCTTTTTATACTGGTAAGGTAGGAGTAGCAAAAGTCTACTGCACTCGGTACAGCCGAGTGAGTACTGCGCTCTAGTAGCTCTGCTGTGCGCGTTTGCTCAACGTTAGCGCAACCTTGCCCAAACGGCGCGGACGGATTCGGGGCACAGCCCCTCAGGCGTAGGTCTCACTCGGCAAATCCGAGCGAGTGCGGGATACTTGCTATACCAGCTCGATGTCCATTGTTTTTATTAAGCCATCCTCAAAAGTATACACGTGCTTTACCGTTCCATCAAAGACGATACTGCCTTGCAAGTCCTTCACGAGTTGCTGCACTTCAACCTCTAAACGTTCATTCTGTCTTTCCTTAAATCCGACTGGCTCAACCGTTGGATTTATTTCGGTCCACTGTCTGGTCCAGTACTTTTTTATTTCATCGTGTCCGCTTATGTAACCTCCTTCCCAGACTTTTGACCACTGCACAGTGGGCTGCATAGTTGAAAGTGCCTTGTCAATGTCTCTCGCATTGAAAGCAGAATATGCTGTCTTGATTAAATCTTGGAATGGAGTGGGCATCAATGTTTTGTTTAGCTACAGTGTGTAATTCCCGCCCGCGGCACCGCTGAGCGAGGAGAAATGCGAAATCGCCCTGCTATATTTTTCTGAACTCACCAATATGCCAAAGCACTCCCGATGGGTCGTGTACGAAACATTCTTTCCCCCAGGGTTCCTTTCGAATGGGGGTGAATTTCACTCCTTCGTATTTATCAGGTAAGCCTAACGATAATAATTCAGTCCAGTATTTTTCAACATCATCAACCTCCAGAAAAAGCATGGTATTATCAACCCAATCTTTCACGTAGGCGTCTTGCAGGTAGAAGCCGAAACCCTGCTTCGTAAAATAAGACATTGCAGGTGACAGAATACTTTCTGCGAAGCCAAAGGACCGGTAAAAACTTCGCGACACATCGAAGTTTTTGGCTCCGATAAACGGACGGATGGAAATGATTTTCTGCTCTGTAGGAGTCATGGGAGGTTGGTTTTACTATTGCTGTCTTGCTATAAGAGGCTGTTTAAGGTATTTAAGGCGGGGTAGAGGCGCAATATTTTGCGTCTATATACTCCATCAAAATGATTAGGAGCCACCACGCCACCCCAGCAACCCGTGCCCCGCTGGCGCCGGTAGTAGCTGCCCACCCGCATCAAAAATCCCCTGTTGCGTGAGCCACGCAGCAAACTCCGGCGCGGGGCGCAGGCCCAACACCTGGCGCAGGTAGAGGGCATCGTGGAAGGAAGTGGATTGGTAGCCGAGCATGATGTCGTCGGCGCCAGGGATGCCCATGATGAAGGTGCAGCCAGCCACGCCTAGCAGCGTCAGAAGGGTATCCATGTCGTCCTGGTCGGCTTCGGCGTGGTTGGTGTAGCACACGTCCACGCCCATGGGTAGGCCCAGGAGCTTGCCGCAGAAGTGGTCTTCCAAGGCAGCCCGAATAATCTGCTTGCCGTCGTACAAGTACTCGGGGCCGATGAAGCCGACCACCGTATTCACCAGCAGCGGCCGGAAGCGGCGGGCCACGGCGTATGCGCGGGCCTCGCAGGTTTGCTGGTCGAGGCCGTGGTGGGCGCCTGCGGAGAGGGCGCTACCCTGCCCGGTTTCGAAATACATCACGTTGTTGCCGAGGGTGCCGCGGTGCAGTGCCAATGTGGCCTCATGGGCTTCCTGCAACAGCGCCAGATTTACGCCGAAACTGGCATTGGTAGCCTCCGTGCCGCCGATGGACTGAAACGTAAGGTCGACGGGTGCACCCTGCCGAATCAACTCCAGGGTAGTGGTCACGTGGCAGAGCACGCAGGTTTGGGTCGGAATCTGGTATTGCTCGCGCACGGCATCCAGCATTTCCAGCAGGTGGCGCACTACCCTGGGACTGTCGGTAGCGGGGTTGATGCCCAGCACGGCGTCGCCGCTGCCGTAAAGCAGGCCGTCTACGAGGCTGGCGGCAATACCACGGGCGTCGTCGGTGGGGTGGTTGGGTTGCAGGCGGGTAGCCAGGTGCCCGCGCAGGCCCAGCGTATTGCGAAAGCGCGTGATGACCTCGCACTTACGGGCCACGGCAATCAACTCCTGATTACGCATCAGCTTGCTCACCGCAGCCACTATTTCGGGCGTGAGGCCAGGCTCCAGGGCCTGGAGGGTAGGCGTATCGCAGGTGTCTGAGAGCAGCCAGTCGCGTAGCTGACCCACCGTGAAATGACGAATGGGCGCAAAGACCGCCGCGTCGTGGGTGTCTATAATCAAGCGGGTGACCTCGTCCTGCTCGTAGGGTACCAGGGCTTCGTTGAGAAACTGGCGCAGGGGCACGTCGGCCAGGGCGTACTGGGCGGCCACACGCTCCTCATAGGTAGCGGCGGCGAGGCCGGCCAGCACGTCGCCGGAGCGCAGGGGTGAGGCCTTGGCAAGCAGGGTTTTGAGGTCAGGAAATGTATAGACCTGCTGGCGAACGGTGTGTTGGTAGGGCATGGGGCTACCTAACTAGTGGGAGCGGTGAGTAAGGAGTCGGGTGGGATGGGCTGCCGGTGCCGGCCCAGCGCCACGTAGAGACTTAGCCAGAGAACCAGGCCCGCGAAGAATACCAGGCTCAGCTGCCAGTTATAATACACAATAGCGCCCAGGCTCAGGAGCGTGAGGGCCAGTGCCAGCAGTGGAAACCAGGGGTAGAGCGGGGCGGCAAATGGCCGTTCCAACTGTGGTTCGCGGCGGCGCAGGGCAAACAAGCTCAGCATACTCATGCCATACATCAGCACCGCGCCCAGCACCGATAATGTAATTACCTGATCTGTAGTGCCCGTGAGCAGGGCCGCCGCGCCTACCCCGCCGCCCGCCACCAGGGCCCAGTGCGGCGTCTGAAACCGCGCGTTCACCTGCGCCAGAAAACCAGGAAGATACCCACTGCGGGCCAGCGCAAACACCTGCCGCGAGTAGCCGATGATAGTGCCATGAAACGACGCCACCAGCCCAAACAGTCCAATGCTGGCGAAGAATTGCGTCCAGCGGCTGCCGCGGCCCAGCACCACGCCCAGGGCTTCGGGTAGGGGGTAGTCGATGCGGCTGAGCTGCCGCCAGTCGGTCACGCCTCCCGTGAGTACCATCACGCCTAGGGCCAGCACTACCAGCGTGCCCAGGCCATAGAGGTAGCCTTTGGGAATGGTACGCTTGGGGTCTTCCACTTCCTCGGCCACCATCGCCACACCCTCAATAGCCAGGTAAAACCAGATGGCGAAGGGTAGGGCAGCGAAGATGCCCGCCGCGCCTAGCGGCACTGGGTGAGCCAAAAAGTTTGCGACCTTGAAATGCGGGGCTACCAGCCCCATATACAGCACCAGCTCGGCCACGGCCAGCAGCGTTACCAGCAAGGAAAACCGCGCCGATTCCTTGATGCCCAATAGGTTGATGCCGATGAACACCACGTAGCAGCCCAACGCCACGGGTAGCACGGGTAGGGCCGGGTGCAGAAAGTGGGCGTAGCTGCCCAGCGCCAGCGCAATGGCCGGTGGAGCAAATAAAAACTCCACCAGCGTGGCGTAGCCGGCCACCAGCCCACCCAACGGCCCAAAGGCCCGGTAGGAGTAGGCAAACGGCCCGCCCGCGTGCGGAATGGCCGTGGTTAGCTCCGTGAAGCTGAAGATGAACGTGACGTAGAGCACCGTTACCAGCAGCGTAGCTACCAGAAAGCCCATCGGCCCGGCCACGGCCCAACCGTAATTCCAGCCAAAATACTCGCCCGAAATAACCAGTCCCACGGCCAGAGCCCACAGGTGCACCGGGCGCAGTACTTTCTTGAGCGCCGGAGAAGGGGTAGAAGCAACATGGGTCATTGGCGGCTGATATTAGGGAACGGTGGGGCACTGGCTGCACCCACACGTGGGCCGGAAGGCGGTGGCAGAGAAGCTAATGTATTGCATAATAGCCGAATAGTAGGAAACCCGCGAGGCAACTTCTACCCCCCGCTACGCATCTAGTAGGTAATGGCAGCTACCGGGTATGGCCGTTCCAACCTAATCTGATACCTTTAGCGCGTTATGGCAGAGAAGAGCAGTATTTTCGATATGATTGGGCCGGTGATGATCGGGCCCAGCTCCTCGCACACGGCGGGTGTGGTGCGCATTGCCAGCGCTGCCATTCGCATTCTGGGCACGTTGCCCACCCACGCCACCGTCACGTTTTACAACTCGTTTGCCCGCACCTACGAAGGCCACGGCTCCGACCGTGCCATTGTGGGCGGCTTGCTGGGCTACGCCACCGACGACGAGCGCATCCGCGATGCCTTCGACCATGCCAAAGCGGCGGGCTTGCACTACACGTTTCAGAGTGTGGGCAACGCCTCCACCATGCATCCGAACACCATTAAACTTCAGCTGCGCGACGAACGCACCGGCCACCAGGTAGAGATAGTGGGGCAGAGCCGGGGCGGGGGCGTCATTCGCATCGTGGAAGTGGATGGGTTTCCGGCGGATTTCTCAGCGTCTTTGCATACGCTGATTCTCGACGCCGACGACCGCGCGGGGTCCATTGCCTTTATTGCCTCCGTCATTGCCCACGACGAGTGTAATATTGCTACCATGTCGGTGTCGCGCAAAGGCAAGAACGACCGGGCACGGCACTTCATCGAGATGGATTCTGATCTGAAACCCATCACTTTGGAGTACCTGCGCCAGTTGCGCTGGATACACCGTGTTATTTATATTCCGAATATTGCCTAATCTTTCGATTTGAGTTAGTGCCCATGAAAAAACGCTTTACTCCTCGGTTATATTCTCTGCGCATAGCGGGCTGCGGAGCACTGCTGCTGCTGAGCAACCTGGCTATAGCCCAAACCACCAGGCCTACCCAGCCTCCCGCGGGCAGCGTAGCAGCAGCGCCTGCCAGCACCAGCGTCTGGACGCTGCAAAGTGCCATTGATTACGCCCTGCAAAACAACCTGACGGTGCGCCAAACGCAGCTGACGACGGAGGTAAATGCTGCCGTGCTGCGCCAAAGCAAAGCCGCGCTGCTGCCTACGGCTAACCTGTCGGGCACGCAGGCCTGGAACTATGGTACGAACATCAACCCGCTGACGAATATTTTCCAGGATCAGACCACGCGTACCAACAACTTCTCGGGTAGCTCGCAGGTGACGCTGTTCTCCGGCTTTCAACTACGCAATACCATTAAGCGCAATACGCTTGATTATGAGGCGGGATTGAAAGACGTAGAACAGTCCCGTAACGACCTGTCGCTGAACGTGGCATCAGCGTTTTTACAGACTGTGCTAGCCGGCGAACTGCTGCGTACCAACCAAGTGCGGGCGAACAGCACTCAGCAACAGGTAGACCGTACCAAAGTGCTGTTGCAGGCAGGTAGCGTGGCGGAAAGTAACCTGCTGGATTCGCAGGCCCAACTGGCTACGGATCAGCTCAACGTTATCACGGCGCAGAATCAGTTGGATATAGCCCGCTTGCAACTGGCCCAACTCATGAACCTTAACTCGGAGCAAACCCAGGCGCTGTCCGTGACCACGCCCGAGTTGCCCGATCCGGATGAGCAATCGTTAGCCGATGTTACCCCAGACGAAACCTACCAGATGGCGCAAAGTATCCTCCCGGAAATAAAAGCTGCCGACCTGCGGGTAAGCTCGGCGCTACGAACCGTGGAGGTAGCGCGGGGTGCCTACTTCCCGCGTCTGACATTTGGGGCCAACGTTTTTACCGGCTACTCCTCGCTCTACACGCGCCCGATTGTAACAGGCGACTCCGTGCAGATACCGCTGCCCGTATATCAATTTGATCCTGCCACGGGACAGACCGTGCCTACCTCCTTCGTGGCCCTGTCGCCGAAGCAGGCGGTGCGCAGCAGCGCCTCCAGCGACTTTTCGAGTCAGCTGAAGAACAACCTGGGTAGGTCGTTGCAGTTTGCCTTACAGATCCCGATTCTGAATGGTTTGCAAGTGCGCACCAACGTGCAACGCTCTCAGATTGCGGTGCAGCAGGCCGAGCTTCGGTTGGAGCAGGCTCGCCTTACGCTACGCCAGAGCATCCAGCAGGCCTACGCCGATGCGCTGGCCGCCCAGCGGCAGTACACTGCCTCGCGCCAGCAGGTAGAAGCCCTGACGCTCTCGTACCGCAACTCGGAAATCCGGTTCAACAACGGCCTGCTTAATGGCACGGAGTTCAACATTGCCAAAAATAACCTCACGGCTGCCGAGTCGAGTATGATTCAGGCGAAGTACAGCTTTATTTTCCGGCGTAAGGTGCTGGATTTCTACCAGGGTAAACCGATTGAATTGTAAGCTAAGGCTGTAGAAGCGTAGTTGATGTTCTGTTACATCGAATGACGTTATTGAAGACCCCAAGACCCCAAAAACTATGAAAAAGAACCGTTTACTCTATATTCTGCTGGGCCTGGTTGTCGTTGCTGTGCTTGTGGTAATCGTTGGGAAGAAGCAAGGATGGATTGGCCAGCCAGTGGGCACTGAGGTGTTGGTGTCTAAGGCTGGCCCGGCCAACATTGTGGAGAAAGTGAGTGCCTCGGGTAAGGTGCAGCCGGTAGTAGAAGTGAAAATCTCGCCTGACGTATCGGGTGAAATCACGGAGCTGTATGTGCAGGAGGGCGACTCCGTGAAGCAGGGGCAGTTATTGCTCCGCATTCGCCCCGATAACTACCAGGCCATTGTGAGTCAGCAGTCGGCAGTGGTGAACACCCAGCGCGCCAACGTGGCTCAGAATCAGGCCCGCTTGCAGCAGCTGATTGCCAACGCTAAGCAAACCGAGCTTACCTACCGCCGTAATGCTTCGCTTTACAAGCAAAAGGTGATTTCGCAGTCGGACTACGAAGCCTCGCAGGCAGCCTACAACGCCTCGCAGGAAGAGCTGAACAGCGCCCGCGCCAGCATCAAAGCGGCGCAGAGCAACGTAGCCAGCGCGCAGGCCTCCCTGGAAGAAGCACGCCGCACCTTGGATAAAACCACCATCTATGCCCCCGTGAACGGCACCGTGAGCAAGCTCAGCGTGGAAAAAGGCGAGCGGGTGGTAGGCACCTCGCAGATGGCGGGTACCGAAATCATGCGTATCGCCAACCTCAACTCGATGGAAGTGCGCGTGAACGTAAACGAAAACGACATCATCAACGTGCACTTGGGCGACTCGGTGGATGTGGAAGTGGATAGCTACGCTGCGCAGGACAAGACCTTCCGGGGCCTTGTAACCAGCATTGCCAACACCGCGAAGGATGCTCTCACGGCCGAGGCCGTGACCGAGTTTGAAGTGCGTATCCGGCTGCTGCCCGCTTCCTACCAAGACCTGATTACGACCGTGAACGGGCGCACGCGCATTCCGTTCCGGCCGGGTATGACGGCGTCGGTCGACATCATTACCAACCGCAAGGGCAACGTGCTGAGCGTGCCGCTGGCTGCCGTGGCTACCCGCTCCGACTCCACGGCCTACAAGGCCGCTATGGCCCAGCGTGGTGGCAACAGCACCAACGACGCCGACGCCGGCAAGGGCGCTCCGAAAGTGGAGGTGCAGGAAGTGGTGTTTGTGGTACGCGGTGGCAAAGCCGTGATGACACCCGTAAAAACCGGCGTCAGCGACTTCGCCAACATCGAAATTAAGAGCGGCCTGCAAGCCGGCGAGCAGGTAGTGAGCGGCCCCTTCCGCGCCGTGTCGAAGACGTTGAAAAATGGGGATTTGGTGACGATTAAAGACGCCAAAACCATCAACAAGGCGGAGATGAAGGAAGACGTGGCCTCAAACTAAGCGCCTCTTCCTACCCTCGGTGTCATCCTGACAAAGGAAGGACCTTATCAGCCGAAACGATTACTCGTTACGTGATAAGGTCCTTCCTTTGTCAGGATGACATACCGTTTCTACACGATGATCAAGGGTTATAACCGATTAATCAAACGACTACCTTGGAAAAAATAGCCATGTTAGGCGGCGGCTCCTGGGCCACGGCACTCACCAAAATCTTGTCCGAAAACGGTGCCCGCGTGAGCTGGTGGCTGCGCGGCAAAGACGACGTGCAGCACCTGCGCACCACTCGCCACAACCCACGCTACCTTTCTTCGGTGGCCTTTGATCTGACACGGGTGTTTCCGTCCACGGATATTGCAGAGGTAGTGAAGGATGCCGACTGGGTGGTGCTGGCCGTGCCCGCCGCCTTCGTGAAGGAGGCGCTCGACAAGCTCGACCGTGATGCCCTGAAGGGCAAACGCATCATTTCCGCCATTAAGGGCATGATTCCGGGGCGAAACGAGTTGGTGACGGACTACGCCATGGAGCGGTTTCGGCTACAGGATGCGTGCCTGGGCGTGGTGGCCGGCCCGTGCCACGCCGAGGAGGTAGCCCTGGAAAAGCAAAGCTACCTCACCATCGGCTCGCCCGATGTGGAGTTGGCCGAGCAGTTTTGCCAGCTGCTGCGCAACCGCTACGTGCGGGCCCACGCCGCCGCCGACCTCGACGGCATTGAGTACTGCGCCGTGATGAAGAACATCATTGCCCTGACCTGCGGCATTGCACACGGCCTGGGCTACGGCGACAACTTTCAGGCGGTGCTGGTGAGCAACGCGGTGCAGGAAATCCGCCGGTTCCTGCACGCGCTCAGCCCCGAGCCCCGCGACCTGTCGGCCTCGGCCTACCTGGGCGACTTGCTGGTGACGGCCTACTCGCAGTTTTCGCGCAACCGCACGTTCGGTAGCATGGTGGGTAGGGGCTACAGCGTGAAATCGGCGCAACTGGAGATGAACATGATTGCCGAGGGCTACTACGCCGTAAAAAGCATCTACGAGCTGAACCGGGAGTTGAAGGTGTCTATGCCCATCACCTCGGCGGCCTACCACGTGCTCTACGAGAAAATTGCCCCGGCTGTGGAGCTGGAAATTCTGAAGGAAAAGCTGCGGTAGCGTTGTTGTGTCGATAAAAAGCGGCCCGCTACTACCCCGATAGTGGCGGGCCGTTGTGGTAATGGTAGCCTTTTGCATAGAAAAAATAGACGGCCACCTATCTTTTTTACGGGTGTTGTTGGGGGTAAGCGGCGACGTATGCAGGCCGCTTTCCTACCCGAAAACAGTTCAGCAAAAAGGGCGGAAATACGGTTGAAAATCCCCCTGAAACGTTTGCAAAGACGCAGAGTAAATAACAGGTAACAAGCACGTAAAACGGGGATTGCACCTTCCAGATGCGGCTTCTGACGGTAGCAGAAAAGGACAAAGGTGCGTGGGAGTGCGCTACCTTTGTGGTGCAGAAGGTATTCCGTTGCTTCTGCCGTTGTATATGAATCTGACACTCACCCAACCCCTCTTGCCCCGGGCTCGCCACGTGCATCGCGTAGCCGTGGCCACGTGGTTTTTTCTGCAAGGGCTGATTTTCGCCAGCTGGGCCTCTCGTATCCCGTTTGTGCAGCAGCGCATGGGCATCACCGATGGCCAGCTGGGCCTGGTGCTGCTGGCTATTCCACTGGGGCAGCTCCCCTCGTTGCCGCTGGCCGGCTGGCTGATTGCCAAGCACGGCAGCCGGCGCGTGCTGCTGCTGGGCGTGGTGCTGTACAGCTTGGGGCTGCTGGGGCTGGGCGCTGCGCCTACCGTAGGCCTGTTGGTGCCCTGCCTGGTGCTATTCGGCTTTGCCAGCAACCTGATGAATATTGCCGTGAACACCCAGGCCGTGGGCGTCGAAGGCCTGTATCAGGGGAGGCATATTATGGCGTCCTTTCACGGGGTGTGGAGTGCCGCGGGCTTTGTGGGCGCGGCCATTGGCACTACCATGATTGGCTGGCGCGTGGTGCCGCTTCCGCACTTTGCGGTGATAGTAGGCGTAGCAACGGTGCTGGCGCTGCTCAGCCAAGGGAAAATTCTCACCCACGACGCGCAAACCGACGCCAACCAACCCGTATTTGTGCGCCCCGATGGGCCATTGCTGGGCCTGGGCATGATTGCCTTTTGTGCCATGATCTGCGAAGGCGCCATGTTTGACTGGAGCGGAGTCTACTTCAAGAAGGTAGTGCAGGCGCAGGGTGCGTGGGTAGGGGCCGGCTACACGGCCTTTATGAGCACCATGGCGTTGGGCCGCTTCGGGGCCGACTGGCTGACGGGACGCCTGGGGCCGCGCCGCGTTATTCAGCTGAGCGGGGTGCTCACGGCCGTGGGGCTGCTTATTGCCGTGGGTGTGCCTACCCTCGTCATGGCGCTGGTGGGCTTCGTGCTGGTTGGTTTTGGCGTGTCGTCGGTGGTGCCGCTGGTGTATAGCGCGGCGGGCAAGTCCCGGGTGATGTCGCCCGGCATGGCGCTGGCGGCAGTTTCTACCATCGGCTTTCTAGGGTTTCTCATTGGTCCGCCCCTGATTGGGCTGGTTGCCGGCGCCACCAGCCTGCGCGTGTCCTACTCCCTTATTGCCCTGATGGGGCTATGCGTAACATGGGCCGCTACCCGAGCGCAGCAGCTGTGAGATGGTGAGTGGTGAAGTTGCGAAATGGTGAGTGGTAACGAATAGCGAAAAAACGATTCACGCCCAGCAGCCGTACCATTTCACAACTCACTCTTCACAACTTCACCTTTCACAACATGGGTACTTGGGGGCATTTCAACTTTGATAACGACGATGCCGTGGATTTTGCCGGCGAGTTTATGGATTCAGGCAGCGAAGTAACGCTGCTGGAAGCCCTGGTGCCTGCCGCCGAAGCCGACGAGTATCTGGAGGTAGACGTAGCCGCCGCCGCGCTGGTCGCCGCCGAAATTGTAGCTGCCTGGCGCGGTCATCCCGGCTCCGATTTCCTACCCGGTCTACTCCCCAAAGTACAGCACCTCGACGTGAGCGACGAGGACGAGCTAACGGACTTGGCTCTCCGCGCCGTGGAGTCGGTATTGAAAGAATCGGAAATGCAGGAGCAGTGGGCCGAGGGGAACGAGCTAGCTGCCTGGGAAGCCGCCCAACAGGATTTGTTGGGTAGGTTGAAGGCCGAGCCGGTAGAGTAGCTAGAGGTAGGTGGCGCTACGGTTGAACTACCTTCACAAAAGTGTCGGGGTAGGCGACAACACGTAACGAATCTCGGATAATTTCATTGCGAGGTAGTGCGATGTAATTGTAAGAGACTCCGGTACGCGGTCGACCATCTGCGTCTAGAACGTAGCCCTCCTGCCGTGCATAGTGGTAGAGAAAAGGTGGATAATAGTTGAAATATACCAGAACACGTCTGGCATTATGGGCAGCAAACCACTGATACGTGCGATACGCTTGCTTATTTAGGGCCTGAAGCGGTTCCCGGCGTTTTTCCAGGTAGTAAACCTGGTAGCTACCATAAAGAATAAGCACCGCACACAGGGTGTTCAATACTTGTAGCTGCGTCCAGCGTCGGTTCCGAAAAAAGAAGTCAAGTAGTACGCCAGCTACTATAAATAAAAAGAATAAGCGGTAGGCTAGTACTCGTTCCGGAGGCATCACGCGTTGCATCGCTATCCATACAAAGCCCAACATAGCGTATGCCATGGCAGGCCATGCTATCCGCCGCACCAAGTCAGTCCGGGAGGAAGACCGGGTAAGCCACCCTAGTCCTAGCAGAATCCCAAAGTCCAACCACAGCCCCATTCGCTCTTGCCCTATTAAATAGCCGGCAGTGTAGTGCGCGTATGGGCCAAATTTGTTCCAGAACTGCGTCGGTTGCAGGGAGACTACATGGTAGTTGCCAACAATGGATTGAATACCGGAAACCCCCAGGACGGGCGTATACACCAGTAAGCAACAACTACATACTAGTATATTCAGGGTCGCTAACTTCCCCAATGCCAACCAGTTCCGTTGTGCTAACCAGGGCGCCCCCAGTACTACGTTCAGGGATAGGTAGGGGTAGAGGTACGTGGGTACTGTATAAAACCCGGCAAGACTAGTCAACGCGAGTAGTAGCCAGCTCAGGCGCTCATAGCTGGTGCCGTGCAGGATGCTTACGCCAGCCAGAAAGCCAAGAACTGCGCAGCAGTTTAATAAAAAGTAGCCTCGCTCGATAAAGCTGTGCTCCATTCCGTAAGGAGTCAGACAAAAGAGGCCTACGGCAACGGTAGCTACTGTGAAATTGCTTTGTCGCAACAGTATCAAGTAAAAGAGTACGGTACCTGCCGAGCTGATAAGTAGGGTAGGGAGGCGGCCAGCCCAGTAAAAATTAGGGCTAATTTTGTAGAACCCCCAGCTGATTAAGTTATAGAAAATATGATTGTTGGGGATAGGATAATAACTGCTGACTGCTACGATACCCTCGCGTACAAATAGGTTAAAGGAGGTGATTTCATCATTGAATAAGGGATAGGAAAATAGGTAATACAATCGTCCGGCCAGCAGTATGCAAAGCAGTGCGAGGGCAGTAAATTGCTGGTTAATAGTCAGCTGCTGCCAGCTGGTGCGTAGAGCGCTACATCTACCTTTGCTTTCTGCCCATAGAAGACGAAACTCATTACGTATAGCTGAGCTTCGGTGCAGCTGGTAGAACAATAGCCCGAATGTGATAACAGAAAGTGGCGGAATAACACGTTGAGCCAGCCTGAACTGCGCTGGACGCAACTGAGGTTGCAGGGCGTGCTGCCCCCCGTCGTCGTAGGTAATGTGCGCTAGGCGCATTACGTCGGCGTAGGAATGCGAGAGCACCAGCCCGGCTAAATAAAAGCTGCAAATGCTCAGCAAAAGCAGGCTTACTACTATCAGAAAGGGGTAGGACGGGGGCGGCGATGTCTGGGTAGTGGGGGGAGGCAGCATGTATTATAGTCCTTGCTGTAAACCCGAAAAATCTTCTCCCAGCAACTGCTCCAACTCCGCCCACACCCGGTGCACGGGCAGGCCCATCACGTTGAAGTAAGAGCCTTCCAGCCGCGTGACGCCTACCATGCCAATCCAGTCTTGGGCACCGTAGGCGCCGGCTTTGTCCAAGGGCTGATATTTCTGCACGTAGAATTCAATCTCGGCCAGTGAAAGCGGGCGAAACGTGACGCGGGTCCGATCAGAGAAAATTACCTGGCGGCCGTCGCCGGTGAGCAGGCACACGCCGGTGAATACGTCGTGGGTGCGGTCTTGCAGGCGCGTGAGCATCTGCACGGCCTCGGCAGCGTCGGCAGGCTTGTTAAGCACGTCCTCATCAAGGCACACAATGGTATCGGCCGTGAGAATGACTTCGTTTTCCGCCAGCTCCTCGCGGTAGGCAGCGGCTTTGCGGGCGGCCAAAAACTCGGCTACCGCAGCACGTTGCAGGTGAGGCGGAAACTCCTCGTCTACCTCCTTCAGGCGGATTTCGTAGGGTAGGCCCAGCTCGGTGAGCAGCTGGCGGCGGCGGGGCGAGTTAGAAGCAAGCAGCAAACGGGTGATGGGCATCGTCGTCACGAATCGAGGAGAACAGAAAGCCTCCAATGGTTTTGGGATAGAAAAACGTTGATTTGGGCGGCATTACGGCCCCGGAGTGGCACACACGCTCCACTTCCTGCATGGTCACCTCGTTGGTGATGAGGGCGGCGCGGGCCTCACCCCGGTCTACGCGGGTGAGGCACTCGGGGAAGTTGCGCACGTAGGCCACGCCCGGCCAGGTGCGCTGGGCGTCCATATCGCCCAGGCCCAGCGCCCTACCCAGCACGAAGTAGTGCAGCACGGTTAGGTCCAGGGACTTCACCTCGAGGGTAGTGGGCCAGTCGAGCTGGGCGTGTACCTCGGGTCGCAGCCGGATTTTGTAGGACTGGCCATCCAGGTACAGCCCAAAGGCCCAGGGCTTGCCGGCAATCAGTTCGGGCAAACCATAGGGGTCATCCTGGGGCAGCACTGTAAAGTAGGGCGTCAGGCGGGCCAGAAACTCTTCCGCGGTCAGGTTGCCGGGCAGCTCTAGCAGCAAGCGGTGGGTAGGCAGGATGCGCAGGTCGTCGGCCGCGGCGTTGGTGAGGTACATCAGGTGGTAGTTCCACGGTTCCTGCCCGGTGTAGGCGTCGCCGGCGGCGGCGCGGCGGGCCTGGCGGTAGGCCAGGGAACCTTCGTAGCGGTGGTGGCCGTCGGCCAGAATTACCTGTTTATCGGCCAACAGCTGCTGAAAGCGCTGAATTACGCGCCGGTCCTGAATAACAGCCAGCACGTCGCGGGCACCCTGGTAGTCCTCCTCGGTCTGGTAAAGCGGGTCTTGGATGGCCTCGTCGAGGTAGCGTTCCAGCTCCTGGTCTTCGTCGCGGTAGAGGCCGTGGGTGGCGCTGGTTTGCAGCTGCAAGCGGCTGAGCAACTCGGCGCGGTCATTCACCGACGAGGGTAGGGTGTTCTCGTGCCGCAGCACCACTTCATCGGCCCATTCATAGGCCCGAATGTGGCACATAAAGCCCTTGCGGCAATACTCGTGGCCGGGGTTGCCGGGCAGCCGGAAATACTGATAATACACGTAGATGCCCGGCAGCACATCCTGGGCCAGCACGCCCTGCTGCTGCCACTCTCGCAGTCGCGCCAGTGCCGCGCCGGCTGGGTCGTCGCCGCGGGGTACGGTCAGATGCAGGCTGTTGAGCGGATTGCGGTACAATGCCTCGCGCTGCCGCGCCGATACCACATCAAACAGCGGCGATACGTACTTATCTATTTGCTGGCTTAGAGGCGGCGCGTAGCGCCAGCCGCGTACGGGTTGGATTTCAGCCAAGAAAGTGGTGTTGTGAAGGGTTAGTGGAAGGAAAGTTAGTAGCGCTAACGTTAGCGCTAGCTCTTAGCCCAGTTTGCATAAAATTCCAGAATAGCATTGATAATCCGATCCTGATCCGCCTCCGTCAGCTCATAATAAAGCGGCAGGCGCACCAGGTGGTCGGTGTAGTAGTCGGCCCAGGGTAGGGCGCGGCCGTCGTGGAGGGGGGCGTAGTAGGGGCTACGGTGCAGGGAGAGGTAGTGGAACACCAGCAGTACCTGCTGCTGGGCCAAGTGCGCAATCAGGGCCGTGCGCTCGGGTAGGGAGCGGCACGTGAGGTAGTACATGTGGGCGTTGTTGGTGGCATAGTCGGGAATGACGGGTAGGCCCACTTGCCGGGCCGTGAGTGGGCTGCGCAAGGCCGCATCGTAGCGCTGCCACAAGAGGTGGCGCCGCTGCTGAATACGCGTCATGCTCTCCAACTGGGCCCACAGAAAAGCGGCCGTCAGGTCGGAGGGTAGAAACGACGAGCCCGGCTCTATCCAAGTATACTTGTCCACTTCACCCCGAAAAAACGCGGCCCGGTCGGTGCCTTTCTCTCGGATGATTTCGGCCCGCCGTACCAAGGTAGGGTCGTTTACGGTCAGCAAGCCACCTTCGCCGGCAATGATATTCTTGGCCTCGTGAAACGAAAATGCCCCCAGCGTGCCCAGGCTACCCAGTGGCCTACCCCGGTAGAAGCTGTCGATGGCCTGGGCGGCATCCTCCACCACAGCCAGCTTGTGCCGGACGGCCACGTCCAGAATAGTATCCATGTCGCAGGCGATGCCGGCGTAGTGTACCGGCACAATGGCGCGGGTGCGGGGCGTGATAAGGGCTTCCAGCTGCGCTGCGTCCAGATTAGGATTCTGGGCCGTGCTGTCAACAAACACAATGCGCGCCCCGCGCAATACAAAGGCGTTGGCCGTAGACACGAACGTGTAGGAAGGCACAATGACCTCGTCGCCGGGCTGAATATCGAGCAGTAGGGCTGCCATTTCCAGCGCATCGGTGCCGGAGGAGGTCAGCAGCGCCTTCCGAAAGCCCAGTTCGTGCTCAAAGAACGCGTGGCACTTGTGGGTAAACATGCCGTCGCCGGATATTTTGCCCGAGCGCACGGCTTGTTCCATATACCGGAATTCGTTGCCGGAGAGGTAGGGTTTGCTGAACGGAATAGCGGAAACGGACATGCAGGGCGCGGCGGTGAGGTTCAGCAAAGGTACGCCCGCGCGGTATTTTATGTGCGGGGTAGGGTAGGGGGTGCTTCGTCCACCACGTACAGGGGGCGGTTCTTCACGCCCTCAAACGTCTTGCCCACATATAACCCCACCACGCCCAAGACACTGAGGAGTAGACCCGAGAAAAACCAGACTGAGATAATCAGGCTGGCGTAGCCAAGCACCGTAATTCGCCCTAGCCAGTAGCGCACCAGTGTATAAAGCACCGCCACAAACGCCGTGGTCGAAATCAGCAGGCCCAGCTGTACGGTCAGGCGCAGGGGCTTGTCGGAGTAAGCCAGCATCACATCCAGCGCGAGGTGCAGGCGCTTGCGGAAGCTGTAGCCGCTGGCGCCGCTGCTTCGCTCGGCGTGGGTCACTGCAAGGGTAGTGGCCCGGAAGCCTACCCAGCGCGCCATGGTAGGGAGGTAGCGGGCACTCTCGCGCATTTGCCCAATGGCCTGCACCACCTTGCGGTGGTAGATACCAAAATTAGCCAGCGCGCGGTCCTGGGGCGTATCGGTGAGGTAGGCCAGCCCGGCGTAGAACAGGCGGGAAAAAGTCTTTTGCAGCCAGCCATCCTGCCGCCGCTGGCGGCGGGCCAGTACCAGTTCGTAGCCCTGTTGGGCGCGGGCGTAGAGGGCGGGTATTTCCTCGGGGCGGTCCTGCAAATCGCAATCCAGCACCACCACCCACTCGCCGCGGCTATAATCGAGGCCAGCCGTGATGGCTCGGTGCTGCCCAAAGTTGCGGCTCAGGCGCACACCGCGCACGCGGGCATCCTGGGCCATCAGCTGCTCCACCACGGCCCAGGAGTTATCCGGGCTGCGGTCATCCACCAACAGAATTTCGAAGTCTTCCGTAATCGGCTGCACGCTGGTCACAATCCGTTGCACCAACTCCACCAACATGGCTTCGCCCCGGTACACGGGGCTGACAATGGAGAGGTGGAGAGCCGAAGGCTGGTGACTGGTGGGCGTCATTCGGAGGTTGTAAGCACTAGTTGAGAAGTTCTTCTGCGCTTGCGCAGGAGAACAGATACACTCCTATGGGGCCAGGCGGCTCAGGCGCCAGGTGTCGCCGGCCTGCTCGTACACAATCCGGTCGTGCAGGCGAGAGGGACGACCCTGCCAGAACTCCACCCGCGTGGGGTGAAGCAGGTAGCCGCCCCAGTGCGGGGGGCGGGGTAGGGGATCTTGCCCGGCAAACTGCTGCTCCACTTCGTGTTCGCGTGTTTCCAGGGCTTCGCGGTCAGTAATGGGTTGGCTCTGGGGAGAGGCCCAGGCGCCTACCTGACTGCCCCGCGGCCGGCTCTGGAAATAGTCGGTCGACATAGCTTCCGGAGCTTTTTCAATACGACCTTCCACGCGTACCTGCCGCTCCAGGCCGGGCCAGAAAAAGGTAAGTGCCGCCCGCGGCTGCGCGGCCAGCTCCTGGCCCTTGCGCGAGTCGTAGTTGGTGTAGAACAGGAACGTGGCGTCGTCGGGTAGGCCTTTCAGCAACACCACCCGGGCCGACGGTTGACCGTCGGGGCCGACGGTGGAGACGGTCATAGCCGTGGGCTCGTCGAGGTGAGCAGCCAGGGCTTCGTCCAGCCACGCCCGAAACTGCGAGACGGGGGTAGGCCGCACGTCGGCCTCGGAAAGGGTGCGTTGAGAGTAGCTCTGGCGTAGATCGGCAAGCTCCTGATCGGTCATGGCAGCGAAATAAAAAGGAACACGTAGGTAGTAAGCAGGGTTACCCTGAAAATCATCGGCGGTGTCTGGCAGATTCACGGCACCTGCGCCGAACCTGCGCCCGTACTTCCAGTAAAAGTACTTTATTGGTCTTCTATTTCCCTAATACCCGTATTCGCTACCCTTTTTTCCGTTGTCGTATGCCTACACTTCGCGCCAGCAGTCTATTGATTTCCCAGCCCTTTCTGGGCGACCCAAACTTTGAGCGTTCTGTGGTGCTGCTTTGTCGGCACGACGAGGAAGATGGTTCGTTTGGCCTCACCCTCAATCGGTTGTCGAATCTGCGGCTGGGTGATGTGCTGGAGCTGCCTGGTCCCGCCGACTCGGTGGTAGCCACGCTGCCACTCTACCTGGGCGGCCCCGTAGAGCCTGATACCCTGCACTACCTGCACCGTCGGCCCGACCTGCCCGACGCCCTACCCTTAAGCGACGGTGTGTACTGGGGCGGCGACTTCCGGCAGTTGCTTGAACTCGTGGAAACCGGGTCGCTGGCTTCC
>Ga0210040_10000467_pt1 | contig 67975 bp, 63 predicted proteins | sample CryGeyCG12114_NA_FD_185462 | JGI IMG/M metagenome (GOLD analysis project Ga0210040, IMG submission 185462) | Groundwater microbial communities from aquifer - Crystal Geyser CG19_WC_8/21/14_NA (SPAdes) (version 2) | ecosystem: Environmental > Aquatic > Deep subsurface > Groundwater | place: USA...
CCCAGCGAGCGGGGGCACAGCCTGCTCGCCGAGGTCCACATCATCTGACAGGGCAGGATCCAAGGAGTGACTTCGAGCGTGAGCCCTTCGACAAGCTCAGGGCACGAACCAGCAAGCTCAGGGCACGTGGAGCAGTGGGAGCTGCGCGCCCGGTTCGCCGTGTCGCTGGCCGAGCTCTACGGCCGGGAGGTCCCGGCGTACACCACGCTCGTCGACGTCTCCCGCGCGGTGAACGCCGACTTCGCCGCTGCGCACGGTGCCGAGGCCGAGCGCCTCGGGTCGATCGCTCGGGTGACCGCGGAACGGCATGGAGCCATCCGGGTCGGGTCCCCGGCCGAGATGGCCCAGGTCGCGCGGCTCTTCGCCGGGTTCGGCATGCACCCGGTCGGCTTCTACGACCTCCGCGACGCCTCGGCCAGCTCGGTGCCGGTCGTCTCCACCGCGTTCCGGCCGACCGACGTCGGCGAGCTGGCCCGCAACCCGTTCCGCGTCTTCACCTCGATGCTCGTCACCGACGACCGCCGGTTCTTCGACGCGCCGACGCAGGAGCGGCTGGAGGCGTTCGTCGCCGCGCGGGAGCTGTTCGTGCCCGAAGCCCTCGCCCTGGCCGACCGCTCCGTCAGCGACGGCGGCCTCGGCAGCACCGACGCCGAGCGGTTCCTGGAGCTGGCGACCGCGTCGTTCGCGCTGTCGACCGAGCCGATCGACCGCGCCTGGTACGACCACCTCGAGGCCATCTCGGCCGTGGCGGCGGACATCGGCGGCGTGCCCGCGACCCACATCAACCACCTGACCCCGCGGGTCCTCGACATCGACGACCTGTACGCGCGGATGAGCGCGCTGGGCATCGCGATGATCCCCGAGATCCAGGGCCCGCCCGACTGGGAGGGGCCCGACGTCCTGCTGCGGCAGACGTCGTTCCGGGCGCTCGCCGAGCCGCGGACGTTCCGCGAGGCGGACGGGACGACGACGAGCGGCGAGCTGCGGGTCCGCTTCGGTGAGGTGGAGCAGCGTGGCATCGCGCTGACCGTCGCCGGGCGCGACCTGTACGACGACCTGACGATCGAGGTCGACCGCCGGCTGGCCGACGCCGCCGAGGGGACCACCCGCGTGGAGGTCGCGGCACAGGTGTGGCGCGAGCACCTGCCGCAGACCGAGACCGGCCTGGCGCTGGCCGGGCTCGGGTTCTTCCGCTATCGCGCTGCTGACCCTTCGACAAGCTCAGGGCACGAGGGCCGCGGCGCCACGCTCGCCGGGCTGCTCGAGAGCGGCGCGCTGGTGGCCGAACCGATCGTCTACGAGGACTTCCTCCCCCGTTCCGCGGCCGGCATCTTCCAGTCCAACCTCACCGACGAGGGCTCGCGCGACGACGACCAGCTCGGCACGCCGTACGACCTCGCCCGGCTGAGCGAGGTCGTGGGCGTCGCGATCGCCGACCCGACCGACCTCTACGCCGCCTCGCAGGCCGCCTCCCTCGCCGAGGCGGAGGCCGTGCTGGGCCTCACCATCGACACCACGCCCGTCCCGATCCAGGAGAACGCACCCGCATGACCGACACCTCCACCTCCGCCGCCGTCACCTCCGGGCTCGCCGACGACGTCCGTACCGCCCTCCATGCCTGCGGCGTCGACCTCTCCGTGGTCGGTGGCGATGCCGTCGTGGCCAGCCCCATCACCGGCGAGCCGCTGGTCGGCGCCCGGCTCGACACCGTCGTCGACATCGACGCGGCCATCGGCCGTGCCGCCGAGGCGTTTCCCGCCTGGCGCGACACCCCGGCGCCGCTCCGGGGCCAGCTGGTCAAGCGCTGGGGCGAGCTGCTGAGCGAGCACAAGGAGCACCTCGCCACCCTGGTCACTGCCGAGGTCGGCAAGACGCCGTCCGAGGCGCGCGGCGAGGTCCAGGAGATGATCGACATCGCCGACCTGGCCGTCGGGCAGTCGCGCCAGCTCTACGGCAAGACCATGCCGTCGGAGCGCCCCGGCCACCGCCTGCAGGAGGTCTGGCACCCGCTCGGCGTCGTCGGCGTCATCTCCGCCTTCAACTTCCCGGTCGCCGTGTACGCCTGGAACACCGCCCTCGCCCTGGTCTGCGGCGACACCGTCGTGTGGAAGCCGGCCGACGCCACCCGGCTCTCGGCCATGGCCGTCGACGCCCTGCTCGCCCGGGCGGTCGCCGACTCCGGCGCCCCGAGCGGCATCCACCAGCTGCTCCTGACCGACGCCGACGGCAGCCGTGCGCTCGTCGAGGACCCTCGCGTCGCCCTCGTGTCGGCCACCGGGTCGGTCCGGATGGGCCGAGAGGTCGGTCCGGTCGTCGCGGCTCGTTTCGGCCGCACGCTGCTCGAGCTCGGCGGCAACAACGGCGCGATCGTCACCCCGTCGGCCGACCTCGACCTCGCCCTGCGCGGGGTCGTCTTCGCCGCCGCCGGCACCGCGGGGCAGCGCTGCACCACGCTCCGTCGCCTGTTCGTGCACTCCTCCGTCGCCGACCAGCTGACCCTCCGCGTCGTGGCCGCGTACGAGTCGCTGCAGGTGGGCGACCCGCGCGAGGACGGGGTCCTCGTCGGACCCCTGGTCAACGAGCGCTCGTACGAGGCCCAGCAGGCCGCGCTCGCCGCCGCGCAGGAGCAGGGCGGGACCGTGCTCGCCGGCGGCGACCGAGAGCTCACCGACGTCCACCCCGACGCCTACTACGTGCGCCCGGCCGTCGTCGCGATGCCCGACCAGACCGCGATCGTGCACCAGGAGACGTTCGCGCCGATCCTCTACGTGATGACGTACGAGGACCTCGGCGAGGCGATCGCGCTGCACAACGCGGTGCCCCAGGGCCTGAGCTCGGCGATCTTCACCTCCGACCAGGGCGAGGCGGAACGGTTCCTCTCGGCCGCGGGCTCCGACTGCGGCATCGCGAACGTCAACATCGGCACCTCGGGCGCAGAGATCGGCGGCGCGTTCGGCGGCGAGAAGGAGACCGGGGGCGGCCGCGAGTCGGGCTCGGACGCGTGGAAGGCGTACATGCGCCCGTCGACCCAGACCGTCAACTACTCCGGCGAGCTCCCCCTGGCGCAGGGCGTCACCTTCATCTGAGCATCTGAGAGCTCGCCTGCGGGAAGTGGTCGTTCCCGGGTCCTTCTATCGCGTCTGAGGGCCCGGGAGCGACCACTTTCTTGTCCGGGGGATGGGGCGACTCGGGAGGGAGGCAGTATCGATCCATGCATGCCGCAGTCGTCCAGGACATCCTCCGGCCCCCGACCTACACCGAGTTCGCCGATCCGGTCGTCACGCCGGGGCGCGTGGAGGCCGAGGTGCTGGCCTCGGCCGTGCACGTCATCGTCCGCATCATCGCCGCTGGGCAGCACTACAGCTCTGCGGTGAAGCCGCCGTTCGTCCCGGGCCTGGACGGCGTCGTGCGCCTGCCCGACGGCCGCCGTGCCTACGCCGCCGGCGTGCAGGCCCCGTACGGCATGCTCGCCGAGCGCGCCGCCGTGCCGGAGGCTCCGGCCGTCGAGGTGCCCGACGGGCTGTCCGACGCGACCGCCGCCGCGCTCGTCAACCCGGCCGCGTCGAGCTGGGTCCCGCTGAGCCGCCTCGGCGCTGACGGCGCCACGGTGCTGATCAACGGCGCGACCGGGACCTCAGGGCTGCTCGCCGTCCAGACGGCGAGGGCGCTCGGTGCGTCGCGGGTCGTCGCCCTCGGCCGGAACGCCAAGGGTCTGGCCCGGGCCAGCGAGCTCGGGGCCGACGCCACCGTCGTGCTCGGCGACGACCTCGCCGGACCGCTCGCCGAGGCGGCGGGGCCGGACGGGGCGTACGACATCGTCCTCGACTACCTCTGGGGCCCGCCGGCCGGCGCCGTGCTGCAGGCGCTGGTCGCCAACAAGGTGGACCCGCACCGGCCCGTGCGCTTCGTGAACATCGGCAACCTGGCCGGCGCCGAGCTGGGAGTCCCGGCCGCCGTCCTGCGCAGCAGCGCGATCCAGCTGTCGGGCCACGGGATCGGCAACTTCCCGATGGAGCTGATGGCGCCGGCCGTGGCGGCCCTGTTCGCGGCGGCGGTCGAGGGCAGGTTGTCCGTCGACTACGTCGAGCGCCCGCTCAGCGAGGTCGAGGCGGCCTGGAGCCTCCCCGAGCGCCTGGTGCTGGTTCCCTGACCGAGGGGCTCTCCAGGGAGTGGTGACCTGCACGGCCTCCAGGACGCGCGAACCCCCTCCGTCCCACGGATCCGTGGGAGGGAGGGGGCAGCGACGAGCCGGCGACCCGGTCGGTCAGAGGGGGGCGCCGATCCGGCGGACGCGGATCATGTTCGTGTGGCCAGCGACCCCGGGCGGCGAGCCGGCGACGATGATCACGAGCTCGCCCTCGGCGATCTTGCCCGACTGGGTCAGCGCGAGGTCGACCTGGCGGATCATGTCGTCGGTGTGCCCGACCATCGGCACGAGGAACGTCTCGACGCCCCACGTCAGGGTCAGCGCGGCCTGGGTCTGCTCGATCGGGGTGAAGGCGAGGATCGGGATCTCCGACCGCAGGCGCGCGAGGCGCCGGGCCGAGTCGCCGGAGTGGGTGAACGTCACCAGGAACTTGGCCCCGAGCCGCGTCGCGACCTCGGTCGCGGCCTTCGTGATGACACCGCTGGTCGTGTGGGGGTCCCAGTCGACGTCCGTGATCTGGGCGAAGCCGTTCTGCTCGACGTTGTCGATGATGCGCGCCATCGTCTGCACGGTCACGACCGGGAAGTCGCCGACGCTCGTCTCGCCGGACAGCATCACCGCGTCGGCCCCGTCGAGGATCGCGTTGGCGACGTCGGAGGCCTCGGCGCGCGTCGGCCGGGGCGAGGAGATCATCGACTCGAGCATCTGGGTGGCGACGATGACGGGCTTGGCCCAGCGGCGGGCCGCGCTCACGATCTGCTTCTGGACCAGCGGCACCTCCTCCAGCGGCAGCTCGACCCCGAGGTCACCGCGCGCGACCATCACCGCGTCGAAGGCGTCGACGATCTCGTCGAGGTTCTCGACGGCCTGAGGCTTCTCGATCTTGGCGATGACGGGGACCCGACGGCCCTCCTCGTCCATGATCTGGTGCACGAGCTTGATGTCGTCGGCGCTGCGCACGAACGACAGGGCGATCATGTCGACACCCTGGCCGAGCGCCCAGCGGAGGTCCTCGGAGTCCTTCTCGCTCATCGCCGGCACGCTCATGGCCACGCCGGGCAGGTTGATGCCCTTGTTGTTGCTGACCGGCCCGCCGACGACGACCTCGGTCACGACGTCGGTGCTCGTCACCTCGGTGGCCCGCAGGGTGAGCTTGCCGTCGTCGATGAGGATCAGGTCGCCGGGCGAGACGTCGCCGGGCAGACCCTTGTACGTGGTGCCGCAGCGGTCGACCGTGCCCTGCACCTCGTCGGTGGTGATGGTGAACCGGGCCCCGACCTCGAGGGTCTCGGGACCGTTCGCGAACCGGCCCAGCCGGATCTTGGGGCCCTGCAGGTCGGCGAGGATGCCGACCGGGCGCCCGACGGTCTTGGCCGCCGCGCGGGTGTTCTCCAGCCGCAGCAGGTGGTCCTCGTAGCCGCCGTGGCTCATGTTGAGCCGGGCGACGTCCATCCCCGCCTCGACGAGCTCGACCAGTCGCTCGGGGGTCTCCGCTGCCGGACCGAGCGTGCACACGATGTTGGCTCTTCGCACGTCTGGAACCCTAGCCGACGGTCGACGCCGGGCCGGTCCACAGCCCGGCCCTGGATGGCGAGCCCCTCCGGGTACCGGGCGGCAGCGAACGGCAGCGGACGGGCGCCCACCTCGCCGACCCTGCTGGCGGTCAGGGCCCTGAGCCCGCGGTCACCTCGTGCAGGCGGGCGGACCGGCGCCGTCGTGAGACTCCGCGCACGCTCCCGGACGGGGACCGGGCGAGGAGGACGGGTGGGCACCGGCATCGGGCTGGCCTGGGCGGGAGTCCGGCACCGCCCGGGGCCCTGGCTCCTCCTCGCGCTGGGGCTGGCGCTCGCCGCCGTGATGCCGCTCGCCGCCGTCGGCCGCCCTCCACGGCCGACGAGCTGGGCGGCGCGACGGGACGGTGATGCCCTGCTCCTGCGTCCGACCGGGGCGCGGGCCGCGCCGGGCACACCTCGTCGCTCCGCCGACGGTCACCGCGCCCGTCCGCGAAGGGACGGGCGCCGAACCGGCCGTCACCCTCGCCGAGGTCACGGCCGGGTGGGACGGTCGCACCCTGTTCGAGGGGCTGAACCTGATCTTGCGGCCGGGCTCGTGGACCGCGCTACGGGGACCCTCCGGCAGCGGGAGGTCGACGCTGCTCGGCCTCGTCGCCGGGCTGGGCGACCCCGGCGGCGGGCGGGTCGAGGTCGGGGGGACGGCGTGGGCCGGGCTCGACCGGACGGCGCGGGCGGCCCACCGACGCCGCTGGCTCGCGTACGGGCTGCAGCGGTCCGACCTGGTCGAGACGATGACCGTCGCCGAGAACATCGTTCTCGCTGCCGCGTTCCGGGGACGCACGGTCGGGCCGGACGACGTCGCCGAGCTCGCCGGCCGGCTGGGCCTGTCCGCGCAGCTGCACATCCCCGCCGGCGTCCTGTCCGGCGGGGAGCGGCAGCGCACCTCGCTGGCCCGCGTCCTGGTGTCGGAGGCTCCGGTCCTGGTGCTCGACGAGCCGACCTCGCAGCAGGACGACGACTCCGCCGCCCGGGTGGTGGCCGCCCTGGACCTCGCGTCGGCTGCCGGAGCAACGGTCCTGCTGGCGTCGCACGACCCGTCGGTCCTCGACCGGGCCGACGCGACCCTGGTGCTCTAGGCGGAGACGATCTCCAGGGCACGGGCCAGGTCGGCGGGATAGGTCGAGACGAACTCGACGCGCTCCCCCGTCCCGGGGTGGTCGAAGACGAGGCGAACCGCGTGCAGCCACTGCCGGACCAGACCCAGCCGGGCGGCGAGGACGGGGTCCGAGCCGTACGTCGGGTCGCCCACGCACGGGTGGTGGATGGCCGCCATGTGCACCCGGATCTGGTGGGTGCGCCCCGTCTCCAGTCCGACCTTGAGCAGCGTCGTGCCGACGAAGGCGTCGATCGTGTCGTAGTGCGTGACGCTCTCCCGACCGCCCGCGACGATCGCCATCCGCCACTCGGACCCGGGGTGACGCGCGATCGGCGCGTCGATCGTCCCGGTGAACGGGTCGGGGTGGCCCTGCACGAGCGCGTGGTAGGTCTTCTCGACCGTCCGCTCCTTGAAGGCCCGCTTGAGGACCGAGTAGGCGTGCTCGCTCTTGGCCACCACCATCAGCCCCGAGGTGCCGACGTCGAGGCGCTGCACGATCCCGCGCCGCTCGGGCGCCCCGGACGTGGTGATCGAGACGCCGGCCGCGGCCAGGGCCCCGAGCACGTCGGGCCCGTCCCAGCCGAGGCTGGGGTGGGCCGCCACGCCGGGCGGCTTCTCGACGACCACGAGGTCGGCGTCCTCGTGGAGGATCGTCAGGTCCTCGACCGCGCGGGCCACGACGACCGGTCCGACGGGATCCTCGTCGAGGTCGACCTCAAGGGTCGCCCCGCCGAGGGCGCGGTCGGACTTGGTGACCAGAGAGCCGTCCAGCCGGACGCGACCGTCGGCGATGAGGTCGGCGCTACGTCCGCGCGAGAGGCCCAGGACCCGGGCGACGACCGCGTCGACCCGTTCGCCCTCCAGGCTGTCGGGGACGAGCAGGACCTTGGGGTCGCTCACGCGGAGGCCGGGTGGTCGGGCGTCGCCGGGCTCGAACCGGCGGTGTCCGACCCGGCTGCGCCCGCCTCGTCCCCTGCCTTCTCGTCCGCCGCCTTGTCGTCGCCGGGGTGACGCCCGTCGATCCCGACGTTCTTGAGCAGGGACAGCACGACGACCATGACCGCCGCCGTGGTGATGCACATGTCGGCGACGTTGAAGATCGGCCAGTGCGGGAGCTGGAGGAAGTCCACGACGTGGCCCCGGAACGGTCCCGGGGCGCGGAAGATGCGGTCGCCCAGGTTGCCGCTCACCCCGGCCACGAGCAGGCCGAGGGCGACGGCCCAGCCCACGTGACCCAGGCGGGGCACCAGGCGGACGAGCACGTACGCGAGCACCACCACCGCTGCGACGGCGAAGACCCAGGCGTAGCCCTCGCCCTGGCTGAAGGCGGCCCCCGGGTTGCGGATGACGCGGAAGGTGAGCAGGTTGCCGATGACCGGGACCCCGACGCCGGGGTCGAGGTAGGTCACCACCGCGACCTTCGTGACGGCGTCGGCGGCCAGGCCCACCAGGGCGACCGCTCCGAAGAGCGGCCACAGCCGCGGCTGGTGCTCGACCGCGGAGGACGGCCGGGTCGTCTCGGACCCGGCGTCACCCGGGTCGGCGCCGTGGGCGCCGACCGGGGTCGAGGGGTTCAGCGGCGCTCTTCGCGCTGCTTGCAGGTGACGCACAGCGTCGCGCGCGGGAACGCCTGCAGACGTCCCTTGCCGATCGGCTGGCCGCAGTTGTCGCAGCGGCCGTAGACGCCGAGCTCGATGTGGCGCAGCGCGAGCTGGGACTGGTCGAGCATCTCGCGTGCGTTGTTCGCCAGGCTCATCTCGGCGTCGCGCTCGAAGTTCGCCGAACCGACGTCGGCCGGGTCACGCCCAGCGCCCTCGGTCCCGTCCCGCAGCAGGTTGTGCAGCTCGGCGTTGGACGTGGCCAGCTGCTCGGAGAAGCGGACGACGTCGTCGGCGAGGGTGCTGCGGACCTCGTCGAGCTCCTCCTCGGTCCACGGGTCCTCGCCGGGACGGACCGGCAGCGTCGTCGGGTCGACCTCGGTGCTCGCGCGACCCACGTGGGCCACCGGCGTCGCGTTGACGGTCGGGGCGACCCGGGCCGAGCCCGACCCGGTCTCCGGGCCGTTGGCCACGGGTGCGTCCGTGGTCTTGGTGGTGCTCATGAAGGGGTCCCCTCGCTCGGACTGACGCAGAGACAGTAGGCGGTCACCTGCGTTTCTTCAACGAACGGTCCTGCTCCGTCGTGCCGACCTCACGACCCCGGTCCCAGCCGTCCTGCACGAGGACGGCTGCGGACCGGGTCTGGCTCAGCGCTGGTCGCCGAGCAGCGCGTCGAGGCGCGGGGTGTCGCTCGTCTGGGACGTCGAGCTGGACCCGTTGCCGTCGCTCTGGCCGGCAGGGGCATGGGCACCGACGGCGCTCGGTGCGTCCCCGGCCGGCACGCGGTCCTCGGCAACGGCGGGCGTCTGCTGCGGCGCTGTGCGCTCGGGCCCACCCTCCGGCTCCAGGTCGACCTGCTCGAGCGAGGTCAGCTGCCCACGGAGGTGGTCGTGCAGGCTGGTGCGGTACTTCTGCTCGAAGTCGCGCAGCCGCTCCACGGTGTGGGTCAGCGCGTCACGCTGCTCGTCGAGGTCGCCCAGGAGCTCGGCCCGTCGCTGCACGAGCTCGTGCTCCAACGACTCCGAACGGGTCTGCGCCTCGGCCTGCACACGCTCGGCGTTCACCCGGGCCTCCGACTCGAGCCGCTCCGCACGGGTGCGGGCGTCCTCGGCCAGCTGCGCGGCGCTGCGGCTCGCGTCCTCACGGATGTGGGCGGCCTCCGCGGTCGCCTCTCGGACGAGGTGCTCGGCCTGCTCGGTCGAGAGCTGCACGAGACGGACCACGGCCGTGCTGGCCTCCGCGCTCGTCGTGACGACGACGGGCTGAGCGGGAGCGGCCACGGGGGCCGGGACGGGCTGCTCGACCTCGGTGGGGCGCTCGGCCTGCGCGGGCCCGGACGGCGTCGAGGGCTCCTCGGTGACGACCGCCTGCGGCGCTGCCGTGGCGGGCTCGTCCCGGTCGGATGAGGACCTCAGCGCGTCGACCTGCTTCTTGAGGCTGGTGTTCTCCTCGACCAGCTGCGCGAAGCTCTCCTCGACCTCGTCGACGAACTCGTCGACCTCGAGGACCTCGTAACCGCCCTTGCGGGCCATCCGGAACCTCTTGTTGCGGACATCGTCGAGCGACAGCGTCATGAACCACACCTCAGAACTTCGTCAGACAGCAGAACCGGGGCTCGAGAGCCCGCCGACCACCGTATCCGAAGCGGCTCTCGTCCGCGGCACACGCACCAGGCTCGTCCGCCGGCCGCAGCTCAGTAGTAGAAGACGGCGCGATTGACCTGCATCAGGATGCTGACGAGCAGGAAGAGGGCGATGAAGGCGAGGTCGAGGCTCATGGCTCCGACGCGCACGGGCTTCAGCACCTTGCGCAGCGCCCGCAGGGGCGGGTCGGTGACCGAGTAGACGACCTCGGCGACGATCAGCAGCGGGCCGCGCGGCTCCCACTCCCGGACGAGCACCGGGACCCAGGACAGGATCATCCGTGCGAAGAGAAGAAGCATGAAGATCCACAGGACCCAGCCGATGATGCCGCCCACGAGCTGCACGCTGCCCTGCCACCTCTTCCCCTGCTGACGAGGCCTCCATGATAGTTGGCCGGTGAAGCCCGGCCCACGACGGAGGACCCCGCGGACACCCCGGGGTGCCCCTTGCTCGACCCGGGCCCCCGACGGCCGGGCAGGTGCCCGGCCGGGATCGGTCAGCTCTGGTTGAAGAACCCGCCGGCGATGCGTTCCTTGTCCTCGGCGGTCACGGTGACGTTCTGCGGGGACAGCAGGAAGACCTTGCTCGTCACGCGCTCGATCGTGCCGTGCAGGCCGAAGATGAGCCCCGCGGCGAAGTCGACGAGCCGCTTGGCGTCGACGTCCTCCATCTGCGAGAGGTTCATGATCACCGGGACGCCGTCGCGGAAGTGCTCGCCGATCGTCCGGGCCTCGTTGTACGTCCGGGGGTGGACGGTGGTGATGCGTGACATGTCTGCCGTCCGGGTTCGTGGCGCTGCGGGAGCCTCGGGGGCCGCCGCCGGAGCCTGCGGCGGGGTCACCGCGTGGGCCACCGTCGCCACCGAGGTCGGGCGCTTGCTCTGCAGGGTCGTGACGCTGCCACCACCACCGCCGCCCGCGCTCGCCGTCGCCACGCGCTCCTGGCTGCCGATCAGCTCGTCGCGGCTGATGCCCTCGGTGCGCTCGACGTCGTCGACCTCGTACTCGCCGTAGCGGTCGTCGGTCACCAGGCCGAGCCAAGCCGCAGCCCGCTTCAGTCTTTCCGCCATCGTCGTCCCTCGGTCATCTAGGCGCGGTCTCGATCTCGCCGACCTCACCCCTCACGAGGAGCGGTCGGCGACCTCGACACTACCGGCCGCTCCGCCACCCGTCGGGCACACCGACGGCCGACACGCGCCCTGTTTGCCGCCGACCTACTTCAGGAAGTCGGGGACGTCCAGGTCGTCGTCGGCCGGCGGGCTCGGCGGGCGCAGCTGGGCGGGGCGAGGCGCGACGGCAGGACCGGCGCTCGCCCCGCTCGGCGTCGCGGCAGGCACGGGACGCACCGACTCGTACGACGGAGCCGGGGCCTGCGCCTGAGCCGGCGGGGTCTGCGGCGGACGACCGCCACCGTTGGCGCTGCCGCGCGAGTCGGCCGCGCGGTTGATCCCGGGCTGGCGGCGCGGGGGCTGGCCGCCCTCGAACCCGGCCGCGATCACGGTCACGCGGACCTCGTCGCCGAGGGCGTCGTCGATCACGGTGCCGAAGATGATGTTCGCGTCCTCGTGGGCCGCGTTCTGGATCAGGTCGGCCGCCGACGACACCTCGAACAGGCCGAGGTCGGACCCGCCGGCGATCGAGAGCAGCACGCCGTGCGCACCCTCGATGCTGGCCTCCAGCAGCGGCGAGCTGACCGCCTGCTCCGCCGCCGCACGGGCCCGGTCCTCGCCGCGGGCGGACCCGATGCCCATCAGCGCCGAGCCGGCGTTGGACATGACCGCCTTGACGTCGGCGAAGTCGAGGTTGATCAGGCCCGGGGTGGTGATCAGGTCCGTGATGCCCGAGACACCCTGCATGAGCACCTGGTCGGCCTGCTTGAAGGCGTCGAGGATGGCGATCTGGTGGTCGACCATCTGGAGCAGCTTGTCGTTCGGGATGACGATGAGGGTGTCGACCTCTTCGCGGAGCTGGCCGATGCCGGACTCGGCCTGGCCGGCGCGGCGCTTGCCCTCGAAGGAGAACGGCCGCGTCACCACGCCGATGGTCAGCGCGCCCAGGGCCCGGGCGATCCTGGCGACGACCGGCGCACCACCCGTGCCGGTGCCACCGCCCTCGCCCGCCGTCACGAACACCATGTCCGCACCCTTGAGCGCGTCCTCGATGTCCTGCGCGTGGTCCTCGGCGGCCTGCCGGCCCTTGTCCGGGTCGGCGCCGGCACCCAGCCCGCGGGTGAGCTCACGGCCGATGTCGAGCTTGACGTCGGCGTCGCTCATCAGCAGCGCCTGGGCGTCGGTGTTGACGGCGATGAACTCCACGCCGCGCAGACCGGCCTCGATCATCCGGTTGACGGCGTTGACACCGCCGCCGCCGACTCCGACGACCTTGATGATGGCCAGATAGTTCTGTGACGCAGAGACCACGGGGGCTTCCTTCTCGTTCTCGCTTGCGCGCTCGACCGGCTCGTTCGGCGTTCCTCCGACCCGGTCCTTCCGAACCTCGACCGAGGGTCGAGACCCGGCGGGCCGACCCGGGGAAGGTAGGTCGACGAGGGGAGACGCGAACGACTCAGAATCTATCCAGGGCCGTCCGGCAAGTCCACGCGACGACGCCCGACACGCCTTCCGATCGCCGTAACCCCCGGATCTCTGGAGATCCACTTGAGGGTGAGGTGAGGGCGAGCGCAGACCCGGGTTCGCGCGGAGCAGGATCTCGACCCGGGCCGGGAGCGTCGGCAGGGCGGCGCGCCGGTGTCTGGACGACCGAGCAGGCACGAAAGCGCTTCTCCGTCGTCGTACCTGGGAGAGAGGAAGACATCGGGTCAAGCGCCGACCGCGCGAGCGGCCGCAAGAAGAGGGTCAGCGCACGGCAGGTGAGTGCGGGGCGGAGACGTCGATCGACGTCTTCGCCCCCGAGTCGAGCAGGGCCACCGCGACCTGCGCCTTGAGCGCGGACTGCGACGCGTCGCCCCACACGATCGTGATCCCCGAGCTCGTCTTGAGCTGGATCGAGTCCGGGGTCGCGGCCGAGATGCTCGTGACCTGCTTGCGCACGTCCTCGGGGAGGGCGAGCACGACCGAGCCGAGCTCGACGAGCAGGGGTCGGTCGGTCGGGTCCGCCGCCACCTCGACCACGCCCGGCGGAAGCGTCGGCCTGGCCGCGAACACCACGCCGGTCCCGTCCGCGACCAGGAAACCGCCCGGCTGGGCCACGCCCAGCAGCGGCTGGCGCTCGGTGACCGCGACCCGGACGGTGTGCGGCCACTCGCGGGTGACCTTGGCCGCCGCGACCTGGGGCAGCGTCGTCGCCCGCCGGGCGACCGCGTTCAGGTCCTGGCGGGACAGCGGGTGGCCCAGCGGCACGGCGGCGGCCGCGGCCACCTGGTCGGGCGTCAGCTCGCGGGTGCCGGAGACCGTGACCCCGCGGGTGTCGAGGACCGAGGAGAAGTAGACGAGCCACACGGCGGTGCCGACGAGGGCGACGAGCACCAGCGCGAGGAAGGCCCGCAGGGTGCGGCGCCGACGCCGACGCTCGTGCTCCCGCTGCTCGGGGAGCGAGGGCCGTGCGGTCGGGCGCGTGGTCGGACGCGTCGCCGTGGCGGTCACCGGTCCTCCTCGAGGGCGTCGGCCTGCGGGGCGGGAGAGCCTTCGGTGTGGATCGACAGGTCCGAGCGTCGCGCCAGCGCGTCGACGATGAGCGGCGCCACCTTGGTCACGTCGCCGCAGCCCAGGGTGACCACGAGGTCACCCCGACGGGCCAGGCCGGCGACGACCGGGGCGGCGGAGTCCCAGTCGGGTTCGTAGGTGACGTGTGCCCTCGCGGCGGGCACCGCGTCGGCGACCAGGGCGCCGGTGACGCCCGGGATGGGGTCCTCGCGGTCGCCGCAGACGTCCATCACGACCACCTCGTCGGCCAGCGCGGCGGCGTCGGCGAGCTCGCGCCACAGGTCCCGGGTCCGGGTGTAGAGGTGCGGCTGCAGGACCGCGACCACCCGGCCGCCGTCCGCGACGGCCGTCCGAGCGGCCCGCAGGGTGCTGGCCACCTCGGTCGGGTGGTGCGCGTAGTCGTCGAAGACCCGGACGCCGTCCACGGTCCCCACGAGCTGGAAGCGCCGGTTGGTCCCGGCGTAGGCCGACAGCTGCTCGCGCGCCGTCTGGTCGTCCACCCCGAGCCAGGTGAGGACGGCGTACGCGGCCGCCGCGTTCGCCACGTTGTACGCGCCGGGCACGTCGAGCGTCAGCGGCCCGCCCACGCCGGCCCGGGTCAGCCGGAAGCTCGAGCCGGTCCCGGCGAACGTCGCCCCGACGATCCGGACGTCCGCGTCCTCGGCCTGGCCGAACGTGACGATCTCCGGCACCCGTCCCTCGCCGTCGAGACCCCTTCGGCGCACCGCGGCGGTCAGCTCGACCGCGCCGGGGTCGTCGGCGCTGACCACGAGCACCGCGACGGTCGACCCGGTCCCGAACCGCTCGAACCCGTCCGCGTACGCCTGCGCGGTCCCCCAGTTGCTGAGGTGGTCGGGGTCGACGTTGGTGACGACGGCGACCTGCGCCGGGTACTGCAGGAACGAGCCGTCGCTCTCGTCGGCCTCGACGACCATGACGTCGCCGCTGCCGAGGTGACCCCCGGTCTTCGTCCCGGTGAACGAGCCGCCGATGACGTACGAGGGGTCGAGGCCGGCCCCGACCAGCGCCCCGACGACCATCGCCGTCGTGGTGGTCTTGCCGTGCGTCCCCGCGATCGCGACCCCGCGACGGCCGAGCATCAGCGACCCCAGGGCCGCGCTGCGGTGCAGCACGCGCAGGCCCCGTCGACGGGCCTCGGCCAGCTCGGGGTTGTCCTCGCGGATGGCCGAGGAGACGACGACGGTCTGGGCGTCGCCGAGCTGCTCGGCCCGGTGGCCCACGTGCACGTCGGCCCCGCGGGCGGCGAGGCCCCGCAGGTAGGCGGAGTCCGCCCGGTCGCTGCCGCTCACCGGGACACCGAGGTCGAGGAGCATCGAGGCGATCCCGTTCATCCCGGAACCACCGACGGCGATGAGGTGGACCGCACCGAGGTCGGCCGGACCCACGAGCTCCACCGGCTCGAGCAGACCCATCTAGCGCTCCTTCCGGCGACGGCGGAGACCCGCCCCCGCGGCGACGGCCAGTGTGCGCTGCGCCAGGACGGTGGCCGCGTCGCGTCTCGCGATGCCGGCCAGCGCCCGGGTCATCGCGGCGAGCCGATCCGGGTCGCCGAGCAGCGCGGGGACCTCGGCCGCGACCCAGCCCGGGGTGCAGGCGGCGTCGTCCAGCAGGAGCCCGCCCCCGACGTCGACCACCGGTGCGGCGTTGCGCGCCTGCTCGCCGTTGCCGTGCGGGTAGGGCACGAACACCGACGGCAGCCCGACGGCGGCCGTCTCGAGCACCGTGCCCGCGCCGCAGCGGCCGAGCATCAGGTCGGCGGCGGCGTACGCCTGCTCCATCCGCTCCACGTAGGCGACGGGCACGTACGTGGCCCCCGTCGCCTCGTCCGTTCGCGGGACGTCCGTGTCCAGGAGGTTCTTCGTGCCGAGCACGTGCAGGACGCTGATCCCGGCGCGCAGCAGCGCGTCGGCCGCACCGCGGGCGGCCGTGTTGATGCTGGCCGCGCCCTGGGAGCCGCCGCTGACCAGCAGGGTGGGCCGGTCGGGGCCGAGGTCGAACGCCGCCCGCGCCGCCGCGCGCGCGACCGGGCGGTCGAGGTCCGCGATCTCGCGGCGCAGCGGCAGGCCGATGAGGCTGGCGTGGGCCAGCGGCGTGCCCGGGAACGAGGTGCAGACGTCGCGCGTGATGCGGGCCGCCAGCCGGTTGGCCAGGCCGGGCAGCGCGTTCTGCTCGTGGACCACCACGGGGACGCCGAGCCGGCGAGCCGCCAGGTAGACGGGGGTGGAGACGTAGCCGCCGAAGCCGAGCGCGACGTCGGCGTCGGCGTCGGACAGCACGGCGGCCGCGGCCCGCACAGCGGCCGCCAGCCGGCTCGGCACCCGCAGCAGGTCGGGCCCGGGTCGGCGCGGCAGCGGGACGGGCGGGATCAGCTCGAGCGCCAGACCGGCGGCCGGGACCACGCTGGTCTCCAGCCCGCGGGCGGTCCCGATGGCGGTGACCCGGGTGCCGGGCGCGAGGCGCAGCAGCTCCTGCGCCGTGGCGATCAGCGGCGAGGTGTGCCCGGCGGTGCCGCCGCCGGCCAGCACGACCGACAGCGGCCGCGTCTCAGGGCCCGGGGCGGTCGCCGTCACGCACGGCTCCGGGACCGGCGGGTGCCCCTGCCCGACCCGGCGCCGGTGGTGACGGTCATGCGCGGCCGGTGCCCGCTGTGGCGGGCCGCGAGCAGGCTGCGGGCGGCGGGCTCGCGCCGGGCGCAGCTCAGCAGCACGCCCACCGCGAGCAGGTTGCCGATCAGCGCGGAGCCGCCGTACGAGACGAGCGGCAGCGGGACGCCGGCGATCGGCAGCAGCCGGAGCACGACGGCGAGGTTGAAGAGGGCCTGCACGACGAACCACGTGGTGACCCCGCCGGCGGCGTAGCGCGAGAACGGATCGTCGGAGCGGGAGGCGATGCGGAACCCGGCGTAGCCGAGCAGGCCGACGAGGGCCAGCACGACCAGCGAGCCGAAGAGCCCGAACTCCTCGCCCAGCACCGCGAAGATGAAGTCGGTGTGCGCCTCGGGGAGGCTCCCCCACTTCTGCCGGCTGGCGCCGAGCCCCATCCCCCACCAGCCGCCGGACGCGATGGCGAACATGCCGGCCTGCGCCTGGTCGTTGATGCCGTTGACGTTGACGCTGGGGTCGAGGTAGGCGGCCAGGCGGCGCATGCGCACCGGCGAGGTGACGAACAGTCCGAAGACGCCGACGAAGCCGAGCGCGCCCAGCGCCGCCAGCACCCGCATCGGCGCGCCGACGATCCACAGGACGCCGGCCACGATCCCGGCGAGCACGACCGCGGTGCCGGCGTCGCCCTGGAACACGACCAGGGCGATGATCAGCCCCGACACCGGCAGGAACGGGACGAGCAGGTGGAACGGCCGGTCGAGCAGCTTCTGCTTGCGGGCCAGGACGTCGGCGCCCCACAGCACGAGGGCGAGCTTGGCGAACTCGGCCGGCTGGATCGCGAAGGAGCTGACGCCGGTGGAGAGCCAGTTGCGGTTGCCGTTGATGTCCAGGCCGAGCGGGGTGTAGGTGAGGACCAGCAGGAGCGTCGCCAGCCCCAGGCCGACCCAGCTGATCCAGCGCAGGGTGGTGACGGGCAGCTTCATGATGACCACGGCGCCGACCACGCCGATGACGAGGAAGATGACCTGCCGCTTGACGTAGTAGTACGAGTCGCCGGTCGTCAGGTAGGCGTTCACGCTGGACGCCGACAGCACCATCATCAGCCCGACCACGAGCAGCAGCGCCACCGAGCCGAGCACGAGGTGATAGCTCGTCATCGGCCGGTCGAGCACCGCGCGCAGCCACAGAGCGACCGCGCGACCCGGGGTGGGGGCGATGTCGGTCCGGGGCCCGCGGGCCTTGGGCCCCCGTGCCGTCGAGGCGCCCTTGCCGCGACCTCCTGAGCCCGGTTCGGGGTCGGAGATCTGCGAGGGGGTCAGGGTCGCCACAGGTGGCTTCCTCCTTCTGGTCCCGCGTCCCCCGTTCCCGGACCGGCGGAGGGTGCCGGTCAGGGAGCGAGCGCGCGCACCGCCTCGATGAAGGCGTCGCCGCGGGCGGCGTAGTCGGCGAACATGTCCAAGCTGGCGCAGCCCGGCGCGAGCAGGACCACGTCGCCCGGACGAGCCAGGGACGAGGCCGTCGCGACGACCCGTGCCATGACGTCGGCGGCCCCATCAGCGACCGCCGGCGTCATGCGTCCATCCTCTGCGCTCGTCACGACCTCGACCGGGACATCGGGTGCGTGTCGAGCGAGCGCTTGCGCGACCACCGGCGCGTCCACCCCGAGCAGCACCGCGGCCCGCAGCCGGGACGCGTGGGCGGCCACCAGGTCGTCGAAGCGGGTGCCCTTCGCCTGGCCGCCGGCCACCCAGACGACGCGGCTCCCGCGCGGGTCGTCGGGGTCGCCGAACGTGCGCAGCGCGGCGTCGGCGGCGTGCGGGTTGGTCGCCTTGGAGTCGTCGACGTAGCGGACGCCGCGGTGCTCCCCGACCGTCGCGATCTTGTGGGCGCCGACGCGGACCGTACGCAGCCCGTCGCGGACCGCCGTGGCGGGGACGCCGTACGAGCGGGCCAGCGTGGCGGCGGCCAGGGCGTTCGCGACGACGTGCGGTGGCGGGACCTCACCGGGCGCCGTCGTCCCGGCGGCCAGGGCGACGTCGGCGAGCGAGGCGAGCTCGAGCGCGGAGTCGCGGCGCTGCTCGACGAAGGCCCGGTCGACCAGCAGGTCGTCGACGACGCCCAGCATCGAGGGCGCCGGCGTGCCGAGGGTGAAGCCGATGGCGCGGGCGCCCTCGACCACGTCGGCCTCCTCGACCATCGCCTCGGTGGCCCGGTCGGCGACGTTGTAGACGCAGGCGTGCGAGACGCCCTCGTAGATCTTGGCCTTCGCGGCCCCGTACGCCTCGTAGCCGCCGTGCCACTCCAGGTGGTCCGGCTGGAGGTTGAGCACGGCCGCCGAGTGCAGGGCCAGCGAGCTCGACCAGTGCAGCTGGTGGCTGGACAGCTCCACGGCGAGGACGTCGTACGGCTCCGGGTCGAGCACGATCTCCATGACCGGGCGGCCGATGTTCCCCACGGCCGCCGTCTTGAGCCCGGCCGCGGTCAGCATCGCCGCGAGCATCTGGGTGGTCGTCGTCTTGCCGTTCGTGCCGGTGATGCCCAGCCAGGGCACCACCTTGGCCGGCCGGCTCAGGCGCCACGCGAGCTCGACCTCGCTCCACACGGGCACCGCCCCCGCGAGCGCCTGGACCAGGATCGGCGCGCTCGGGCGGAACCCGGTGGTGACCACCAGGTCGGCGCCCTCCGGCAGGGTCGCCGTCGAGCCCGGCCCCAGCCGGACGGTCGCCCCGAGCACCTCGAGCAGGGCGCCCTTGTCCGCGTTCGCCTCGGTGGCCGCGTCGTCGAGCACGGTCACCCGGGCACCCAGCTGGAGCAGCCCGTCCGCAGCGGCGAAGCCGGAGACGCCGACCCCGGCGATCACGACGTGCGCGTCCGGCCAGGGTGACGCCCCGTCGGCGGTGCGCATCCAGGAGATGGTCATGCAGAACCCGCCACCCATTCGGCGTAGAAGAGGCCGAGCCCCCCGGCGACGAAGAGCCCGCAGATGATCCAGAAGCGCATCACGATGGTGACCTGCGCCCAGTTGAGCAGCTCGAAGTGGTGGTGGATCGGCGACATCTTGAAGATGCGCTTGCCGTGCGTCAGCTTGAAGTAGCCGACCTGCAGCACGACCGACATCACCTCGATGACCAGCAGGCCGCCGAGGATGATCAGCAGCAGCTCGGTGCGGGTGAAGATCGCCATCCCCGCCAGCGCGCCGCCGAGGGACAGCGAACCGGTGTCGCCCATGAAGATCTTCGCCGGCTCGGCGTTCCACCACAGGAAGCCGAAGCAGGCCCCCGCCAGGGCGACCGCGACCACCGCGAGGTCGTACGGGTCGCGCACCTCGTAGCACTTGGGACCGGCCGAGGACACGTAGGCGCAGGACTGGTTGTACTGCCAGATGTTCACCAGCGTGTACGCACCGAAGATCATCACGCAGGCCCCCGCGGCCAGCCCGTCGAGGCCGTCGGTCAGGTTCACTCCGTTGCTCGCCGCGGCGATGAGCAGGATCACCCAGAGCACGACCAGCACGACCGGCAGCTTGGGCAGCCAGTCGATGTCCCGCAGGAAGGAGATGAACTGGGAGGCCGGCCTGATGTTGCGCTCGTCGGGGAACTGCAGCGCGAGCAGGGCGAAGACGATCGCCACGATCGACTGGCCGGCGATCTTGGCCTTGCTGCGCAGGCCGAGCGACCGCTGCTTCCGGATCTTGATGAAGTCGTCGAGGAAGCCGACGACCCCGAGCCCGGTGAAGAGGAACAGCACGAGCAGGCCCGAGGCCGAGGGCAGCGTCCAGGTGATCAGGTGGCTCACCAGGTACGCGACCAGGACCGAGGCGATGATCACCAGCCCGCCCATGGTCGGCGTGCCGCGCTTCACGTGGTGCGAGGTCGGCCCGTCGTCGCGGATGAGCTGGCCGTAGCCCTTCTTGACCAGGAAGCGGATGGCGAGCCGCGTGCCGAGCAGCGTGCCCAGCAGAGCCAGGAAGCCGGCGAGGAAGACGACCTTCACGTGTCGCTCCCGGTGTCGGGGGTACGCAGGATCTCGTCGGCCACGACGTTCAAGGCTAGGCCACGCGAGGCCTTCACCAGGACCACGTCGCCGGGCAGGACGTCGGAGCTCACCCAGGCGGCGGCCTCCGCGGTGCTCCGGGCGATCCTGGCGCGGCCCGGCTGGTCGGCGACCAGCAGGGGTGCGAACTCCCCCAGCGCGACGACCTCGTCGACCCCGGCGGCGGCCAGCTCCGCGGCCAGCACGGTGTGCAGCGCGGGTGCCTCCGCGCCCAGCTCGAGCATGTCGCCGACCACCGCCCAGCTCCGGCCGCGGCCGCGCGCCAGCTCCGCGAGGGTCTCGACCGCCGCGGTCATCGACGCGGGGTTCGCGTTGTAGCTGTCGTTGACCACCCGGACGCCGTCGGCGCGGTCGTGCACCTCCATGCGCCAGCGGGAGGCGGGTTCGGCGGCGCTCAGCGCCGTCGCGACCGGGTCCAGGTCGAGCCCCAGCGCGAAGGCGGCGGCCGCCGCGGCGGCCGCGTTCGCGACCTGGTGCCTCCCGGTGCCCCGCAGGGCGACGCGAGCCTCGACCTCGAAGCAGCCAGCCTGACGGCGCAGGGTGAAGGAGTAGCGACCGCGATCGTCAGACGTCAGGTCGTCGGCCCACACGGCAGCGGCCGCGTCCAGCCCCACGACGCCTTGGGCCCCGACGTCGAACGGCGCCAGTCGCGCTCGAGTCCGCGGCGCCATCGCCCGGACGCGCGGATCGCCGGCGTTGAGCACGGCCACGCCGTCCTCCGTCAGCGCCTCCACCAGCTCGCCCTTGGCCTGGGCGATGGCCTCCCGCCCGCCGAACTCGCCGACGTGGGCGTGCCCGACGTTGAGCACGACCGCGACGTCGGGCGGGGCGATCTCGCAGAGGTACGCGATGTGCCCGACCCCTCGGGCGCCCATCTCGACGACGAGGAACCTGGTCTCAGCGTCGACCCGCAGCACCGTGAGCGGGACGCCGAGCTCGTTGTTGAGGTTGCCGACGGGAGCGACCGTCGGTCCGGCGGCAGCCAGGACGGCCCCGAGCAGGTCCTTGGTCGAGGTCTTGCCCTGGGAGCCGGTGATGCCGACGACGCGCAACCCGCCGGGACGCAGCCGGTCGACGACGTACCGGGCCAGCCGGCCGAGCGCGACCAGCGGGTCGGGCACGACGAGCTGAGGTCCGGTCGCGTCCGCCACCGGGTGGACGACGAGTACGGCGACCGCACCCTGCGCGAAGGCGGTGGCGACGAAGTCGTGCCCGTCCACCCGATCGCCCGGCAGGGCGACGAAGAGCGACCCGGGCCGGACGTCGCGCGAGTCGGCGGTGACGTGCGTGACCGTGCGGCCGAGGTCGACGGGGGCCTCCCCGCCGGGGAGCAGCACGGCCTCGAGCACGGTGGCGACCTGGGACACCCGGAGCGGGATCATCTCCGGGCCCTACCCGCCTCGAGGGCGGCCCACGCGTCGCGGACCACGTCGGGGTCGGCGAACGGCGTGACCACGCCGGCGATCTCCTGCCCGGTCTCGTGACCCTTGCCGAGCACGACGACGGCGTCGTCAGGACCTGCGAGCCCGAGCGCGGTGTCGATCGCGGAACGTCGGTCGCCGCCGTCCAGCACCTCCACGCCCGCCCGTCCCACGCCGCGTGCACCGACCAGCACCTGCGCGCGGACGGCGGCCGGGTCCTCGCTGCGCGGGTTGTCGTCGGTGACGACCACGACGTCGGCGACGCGGGCCGCGGCCGCGCCCATCGGCTCACGCTTGCCGGGGTCCCGGTCGCCCCCGGCCCCGAGCACGGCGACGACGCGGTAGGAGTCGGTGAGCGCCCCGATCGCGGCCGTCACGGCCTCCGGGGTGTGCGCGAAGTCGACGAACACGGTCGGGGCGCCCGGTCCCAGGTCGACGTGCTGCATGCGACCCGGGACGGAGGCGCGCTCGAGGCCACGAGCGGCCGCCACCAGGTCGCCACCGGTCGCCACCACCATGGCCAGCGCGGTCAGGGCGTTGCGCACGTTGTGCTCCCCCGGGAGCGGCAGCCACAGCTCGACCTGTTCGCCGCGCACCCGCGCGACGAGGGGCGCACGGCCCTGCCTCGTGGGACCGAGCCGCACCCTGTGGACGTCCGCGTACGGACCGGCGCCGACGGTCGTGACGGGTAGGCCGGCCGCCCGGGCCCGGCCCAGGAGGACCTCGCCCCGGGCGTCGTCCACGTTCAGGACCGCGTGCCGCGTCCGCTCCGGGGTGAAGAGGAAGGCCTTGGCCTCGAAGTAGGACTCGACGTCGCCGTGGAAGTCGAGGTGGTCGCTGCCGAAGCCGGTGAACGCAGCGACGTCGAAGACGATCGCGTCCACCCGGCCGAGCGCGAGGGCGTGCGAGGAGACCTCCATGACCAGCGCCTGCGCCCCGTGCTCGACGAGGTAGCCGAGCAGGCCCTGGAGCTCGGGCGACTCCGGGGTGGTCACCGTCGTCCGCGAGCCCCCCAGGTCGCGCCCGTCGAGGGCGAAGCCGACGGTGCCCACCAGGCCCGTCGAGGTCGAGGACGTCCGCAGCGCCGCGTCGAGCAGGTACGCGGTCGTGGTCTTGCCCTGCGTCCCGGTGATCCCGTACGTGGTCAGCGCCGCCGCCGGGTGCCCGTAGACCGAGGCCGCCACGGACGCCATGGCGTGGCGCGGGTCGGCAACCACGGCCAGCGGCAGGCCCGCACCGGCCAGCGCGGCCCCGTCGGCGTCGGTCAGCAGCGCGACGGCACCCGCCGAGGCGGCGCGCCCGGCGAACGCGGCCCCGTGGTGGTGCCGCCCGGGCAGCCCCACGAAGAGGTCGCCGGGCTCGACCAGGCGCGCGTCCAGGGTGACGCCGGAGACGCCGACCGACGACCCGGCGCCGGGGACCAGCACGTCGAGCGGGACGGGCGGCGTACGCCGTGGTCGGAGCCCGGTCCTCGCTGCGTCCGCCACGTCCTCGACGCTACCGACCGGAGTCACCTGCTCACCAGGTCGTGGGCTTGGGATGCGGGGTGGTGGCGTCCGGCACGACGGAGTAGCGCGGCAGGGCGTACTTCATGACGTCGCGCCAGACCGGGTTCGCCGTGCTCGTCCCGGTGTCGAAGCCGCCCTTGGGGTTGTTCAGCACCACGTAGGTGAGGATCTGCGGGTCGTTCAGCGGCGCGAAGCCGACGAACGAGGTGACGTAGCCCTTGTAGCGGTGCAGCTCGGGGTCGGCCCGCTGCGCCGTCCCGGTCTTGCCGCCGCTCGTGTACGCCTCGAGCCGGAGGTTCTTCTGCCCGTTGTCGCTGTCCATGACGGCCTGCATCAGGTCGCGGACCTGGGCCGAGGACTTCTCCGAGATGACCCGACGTGGCTGCCTCTTGTCGAGGTCGACGGTGTTCCCGTTCGAGTCGGTGACCTGGGAGACCACCGTGGGCGGGTTGTAGATCCCGCCGTTGACGATGCCCGAAACCGCTGCCGCCTCCTGGATCGCGGTGACCGAGATGGCCTGGCCGAAGGCCGCCTGGTCCCGCTGGATGTCGCTCATGTCCGCCGGCGGGATGATCCCGCCCGACTCGCCGGGGAGCTGGATGCCGGTCGGTCGACCGAGGCCGAAGCGCACGTAGTAGTCGTGCAGCTGCTTGCGGTCGAGCTGGCGGGTCAGCAGCGCGGTGCCGATGTTGGACGACTGGGCGATCACGCCCCGCATCCGCAGCTTGAGCGGGTCGGAGGTGTGGGTGAACGCGTCCTTGATCGACAACGGGCCGGACCTGAGCCGGTACGGGATCTTGACCCGGGTGTCCGGCGTCGCGGTGCCCGAGTCGATCAGCGCGGCCGAGGTCAGGACCTTCTCGACGCTACCGGGCTCGTAGGGCGACGAGACGGCGGTGTTGCCGCGTGCGTCCAGCGGCGCGGCCGAGGGGTTGGACGAGTCGAAGGTCGGCGCGTTGGCCATGGCCAGCACCTCGCCGGTCTTGACGTTCATGACGATCGCGGTGCCGTAGTCGGACTTCGTCCGCACGACCTGCGCGGCCAGGCGCTCCTGGACCATCCACTGCAGGTCGCTGTCGATGCTGAGCCGGAAGTTCAGCCCGTTGGTCGCGGGCGTCACCTTGCTGTCGCCCAGCGGGATCTTGCTGCCGTTCGGCGCGCTCTCGTAGGTCTCCGTCCCGGAGGTGCCCGACAGCTCCTTGTTCATCGACAGCTCCAGGCCGCCGAGGCCCTTGCCGTCGGCGCCGACGAAGCCGACCACCGAGGACCCGACCGAGGAGCTCGGGTAGGTGCGGATCGGGTCCGCCTCCCGGAACACCCCGTAGATCCCCGCCTTGGACAGGTCGGCCGCGAGCTGGGTGTAGACCAGCGCCGGCACCTGCTTCTTGATGTAGACGAAGTGGGTGTCGGGCGTCGTGAGCAGCGGCACCAGCTGCTCGGGCGTCATCTGGAGGTACGGCGCGAGGATGGCGGCGACCTGCGGGGCCTTGTCACCGACGAGCGTCGGATCGGCCGTCACCGCCACGGCCGGCTGGGTCGACGCCAGGACGTTGCCGTTGCGGTCGGTGATCTCGCCGCGCGAGGGCAGCAGCGGGAGGGTGCGGGTGAGCGCGTCGATCGAGTCGGCGGTGTAGCGCGCCGAGTCGAAGCCCTGCAGCTGCAGCAGCCGGCCCGCGCAGAGCGACAGGCCCATGGCCATCACGACGAGCACGACGTGCAGGCGGCGGGTGGACGAGCCCAGCGGCACCCGGATGTCGCTGATCGGGGTGCGCGGCGCCGGGCGGCGCACCGTCCCCCGCGGTCGAGGAGCGGCTGCGGCCTGCGCGGACGGACGACGGCTGGGAGCCTCGGGGCGGGCGCGCCCGGCGGAACCGTCGCGGAGGATCCGTTCGCCGCGCCGGTGGGCCTGACCCCCGTCGGGGACCCGACGCCGGGAGGCGTCGAACCGGTCGGCCCCGTCGGAGCCGGAACGTCCGCGCGCGGCGGGGTGCGGTCGGCGTTGCGGCATGCGGCTCGTCTCTCAGCGGGTGGTGGCGGTCGGCGGCTGCGACGTCACAGGAGCCGCCGGGATCGCGGACGCGGCCTTCGTCGCCTTCGCCGCGGCCTTGGCCGCGGCCTCCGCGGCCGCCCGGACGGTCGTCAGCTGCTCGCCGGCACCCGGCTGGAGGTAGCGCATCTCGGTCCCCTTGGTGGGCTTCGCGTCACCCTTGACGGTGCCGTCGGGCAGCACCAGGAACGCCGCGTGGACGTCGGGTCGCATCCCCTGCGCGTACGCCTTCTGCGCCAGCGAGGCGGGTGAGGAGACGGTCTGCAGCTGCGACTCGAGGCCATCCTGCACATAGGTCAGCTGGCTGGCCTGGCTGGTGAGTCGGCGCGCCTCGAACTCCTGGTTCTGCAGGGTGGTGTTCAGCAGCAGGAGCCCCGCCATCCCCAGGCCGAACGCGGCGATGAGCACCACGAGGAAGGGCAGCCGGGCCATCCGTCGACCCGGGGTCACCAGGGGCCGCAGAGCCGAGCGCGACGTCTCCTCGGCGGGGCGGGCGGTACGGGTCTTGTGCCGCTGGGGTGCGGTGACGAGAGCGCTCATGCGCTCACCTCCTGGGGCGGGGTCGGGGGCGGGTTCGTGGTCGTCGTAGAGATCGAGGTCGAGGCCGGGCGGGCACGGGGGTCGAAGACCCGGACGGCGGCCCGGAGCCGGGCGGACGCGGCGCGCGGGTTGACCGCGACCTCGGTCTCGGTCGGGCGGGCGGCGCCGCGGGTGAGCAGCGCGAGCTCGGGGCCCAGCTCGGGAGGGACGACGGGCAGCCCGCGGGGGGCCCGGTCGGCGGCGCCGGCGGCCAGCACCTGCTTGACCGGCCGGTCCTCGAGCGAGTGGTAGGCGAGGACGGCGATCCTTCCCCCGACGGCCAGGGCGGACACCGCGCTCGGCAGCACCGACTCCAGCGCGGCGAGCTCGCCGTTCACCTCGATCCGCAGCGCCTGGAACGTCCGCTTCGCGGGGTGGCCGCCCGTGCGCTGGGTGGCCATCGGGATGGCGGCCCGCAGCAGCTCGACCAGCCGGCCGGACCGTGCGAAGGGCTCCACCTCGCGGGCCTCCACGAGCCGGCGGGCGATGCGGTCGGCGAACCGCTCCTCCCCGTAGCGCCGCAGGATGCGCGCCAGCTCGCGGACGGGGTAGGTGTTCAGCACCTCGGCGGCCGTCGGGCCGGACCGGCCCATCCGCATGTCCAGCGGGGCGTCGGTCGCGTACGCGAAGCCACGGTCGGGGGTGTCGATCTGCAGCGAGGAGAGGCCGAGGTCGAGCAGCACGGCCTGCACCCGGGGCCGGCGGAGACCGGCCAGCACCTCCGGCAGCTCGTCGTAGACGGCCTCGACGAGGGTCACGCGGTCGCGGTACGGGGCGAGCCGGTCCGCCGCGACCGCCAGTGCCTGCGGGTCGCGGTCGAGCCCGACCAGGTGGGCCTCGGGGCAGGCCTCGAGCAGCGCGGACGCGTGGCCGGCGAGGCCCAGGGTCGCGTCGACCAGCACGGGGTGGGGGGTGGCGGCGGAGGGGGCGAGCGCCGGCGCGAGCAGCGCCACGACCTCGGCGAGCATGACGGGGACGTGCGCCGGCGCTGCCGACCCTTCCCCGCCCGTGCTCTGCACCATGTGCTGCTCGACCCTTCGGATGTGGGACGTGCCGGGTGGTTCCAACCCGAGGCCTGCTGGTGACCTGGCACCGGGGAAGTGGTGCCAGGGCGCCGGCCTGCGGGTTGAAGCCGCTCGGCACGTCCTGCGTGCTGTGTCTCTCGGTCGTGCTCTTGGTGGTGCTCTCGTGGTGCTCGAGCGCTGCCCGGGCTGAGGGGGGAAGACCTCAGACGCCCGGGAAGACCTCGTCGTCCAGATCGGCGAACGCCGACTCCTTGCTCGCCTCGTACGTCTGCCAGGCCGCGGCGTCCCAGATCTCCACCCGGTTGATGGCCCCGACGACGACGCAGTCCCGTTCCAGCCCCGCGTACGTCCGCAGGTGCTGCGGGATCGTGACGCGGCCCTGCTTGTCGGGCGTCTCGTCCGAGGCACCCGACGCGAGCATCCGCTGGTAGTCGCGGACCTGCTGGCTGGAGGACGCCCCCCGGACGCCCTGGACCAGCTCGGCGAAGGTCGCGACGGGCCAGATGGCCAGGCAGCGTTCCTGGAAGCGAGTGATCACCAGGCCCTCCGCCAGCTCGTCGCGGTACTTCGCGGGGAGGATCAGCCGGCCCTTCTCGTCGAGCCTCGGAGTGTGGGTCCCGAGAAACATGGACCCCTCCTTCGCTCCACCCGACGGGTGCTGATCTCCACTGCGCGCCACTTTAACCCACTTTGCTCCACAGCACCCCCCTCGATGTGCGCGTCGCTCCCCCGACCCGGTTCGGTGGGCTTCTCGGTCCACCGACCTGCTTCCCACGCCGCGCATACAGTGAGCGGGCAAGGCACGAGGAGGCGCCCGAGCGCGCGCGCCCGTGCGAGAGCACGGCAGCAGCCCGCCGGGACGACGTCCCGCTGGACCCACCGGGACGAAGGGAACGCCCGTGAGCCTGAGCGTCGAGACGGACGTGGGTCGTGAGACCGGCCCCGACTACTCGGTGGCCGATGTCGTCGCCGTGATGGGCCGGGTCCGGCAGGCCATCGAGCAGGTCATCGAGGGCAAGCGCGAGGCGATCGACCTCGCCATGGTCGTGCTGCTGGCCGAGGGCCACCTGCTCGTCGAGGACGTCCCCGGCGTGGGCAAGACCATGCTGGCGAAGGCCATCGGGCGCTCGATCGACTGCTCGGTCCGCCGGGTGCAGTTCACCCCCGACCTGCTGCCGAGCGACATCACCGGCGTCTCGATCTGGAACTCCGAGACCCGCGACTTCGAGTTCAAGCCCGGCGGGATCTTCGCCAACATCGTGGTGGGCGACGAGATCAACCGCGCCTCGCCCAAGACGCAGTCCGCGCTCCTGGAGTCGATGGAGGAGCGCCAGGTCAGCGTCGACGGGACGACCTACCTGCTGGACGCGCCCTTCATGGTGGTCGCGACGCAGAACCCGATCGAGATGGAGGGCACCTACCCCCTCCCCGAGGCCCAGCGCGACCGATTCCTCGCCCGCCTCCAGATGGGCTACCCGACGCCGAGCGCCGAGCTGGACATGCTCGACTCGCACGGGTCGTCGGACCCCTTGTCCCGGCTCACCCCGGTCACCGACGCCGAGACCGTCCGCGGCCTGATCCGCGCGGTCGCCGGGGTCTTCGTGGCGCCCGCGGTCAAGCACTACCTGGTCTCGATCGTCGGCGTGACCCGCACCTCGCGCGACCTGCGCCTCGGCGCCTCGCCGCGCGCCAGCCTCCAGCTGCTGCGGGCCGTCCGGGCGTACGCGGCGCTGCAGGGCCGGGACTACGTGACCCCCGACGACGTCGAGGCCCTGGCCGTGCCCGTCCTCGCGCACCGGGTGCTGCTCTCCGCCGAGGCCCAGCTCTCCCGTCGCAGCGCCGAGGAGATCATCACCCGCGCCGTCGCGGAGGTGCGCGTCCCCGACCGCGCCCCGGCCCGCTGAGCCAGACGCAGGACTGATCCCGGGTGCGACACGTCTGGTCCGTGCTGACGCTGCGCGGGCGCTGGGTCGCCGGCGCCGGCCTGGTCGTGCTGCTCGGCGCGATGGTCGGCGGTCAGCGCGACCTCATGCGGGTGGGTCTGCTGCTGCTGGCGCTGCCGGTCGTCGCGCTCGTCCTCGTCCTGCGGGCCCGGCTGCGGATGTCGGCTGAACGTTCCGTGGAGCCGGCCTCGGTGCCTCTCGGGACCCCGATGCACGGCCGGATCACCCTCGGTCACGACTCCCTGCTGCCCGCGGCCCTGCTCGAGCTGGAGGACCAGGTGCCGACCGAGCTCGGCGAGCGCCCGCGGTTCCTGGTGGACCGGGCCACCTCGCACTGGGAGCGCACGGTCGAGTACCCGCTGCTCGGCCGGGCCCGCGGGCACTACCGCACCGGGCCGCTGACGGTCCGCACCACCGACCCGTTCGGGCTGGTGCGGCTCGACCGGACCTTCACCGCGACCAGCGACGTCGTGGTCACCCCCCAGGTGTTCGACCTGAGCCGGGCGGCCGGCGGCGGCAGCGGCGGCAGCGCCGGCGAGGCCGCGCCCCGACGCATCGGTGTCGTGGGCGCCGACGACGTGCTCGTCCGGGAGTACCGGCAGGGCGACGACGTCCGCCGCATCCACTGGCGCTCCACCGCCCGGTCCGGGGAGCTGATGGTGCGGCGCGAGGAGCAGGCGCTCGACCCGAGCACGTCCGTGCTGCTGGACACGCGGGCCTCGGCGCACGCCGGCCGCGGCCTGCACCACTCGCTGGAATGGGCGGTGTCCGCCGTCGCCTCCGTCGGGCTGCGGCTGGCCGAGGACGGCTACGCGGTCGACGTCACCACCCCCGAGGGGCCGCTGCAGCGCTCGGCCACCGGGCGCGGACCGGTGGGGGCCGACGCGCTGCTCGGACAGCTCACCGACCTGTTGGCCTTCCCGGGCCGCGACCTCGGTCATCTCCTCACCGACGTCGGGGGCGAGCGCGGCGAGCAGCTCGTCGTCGCCGTCCTGGGTCGCCTGACGCCCGAGGAGGCGTACGCCGTCGCCCGCCTGCGCCGCCAGCGCGCCACCGGGCTCGCGCTCGTGCTGGACGCCGACGCGTGGGCGACGACCGCCGCGCGCGGTCTGACCGGGGTGCCCGTGACCGACGGTCCGTCGGCGGCCGAGCAGGCGGCCGAGATCCTGACCGCGCAGCAGTGGCGGGTGGTGGTCGTGGACCCGACGACGACCGTCCCGCAGGCCTGGGCGGCCCTGGAGCGCTCGGTGGTCCCGGCGTGAGGAGGAGCTGATGCGTCCCGACACCCGGCTGAGCCTGGCCACGGCCTTCGCGATGGGGCTCGCGACGCTGACCGTGCTGCCGCTCACCAGCGACCGGACGTTCGTCGTCCTGGGCTGGGTCGGCACCGCGCTGCTCTGCACCCTCGGTCTCGTCCTGCGCCGCCGCGGCGCCGGGGCCGGCCTGACCTTCGCCGCCCAGCTGCTCGGCCTGGTCGTCGGCTCGCTCGTGCTCGCGTACGTCCTGAGCGGTGACAGCGACCTGGTCACCCGCTACCCGCGGCTCTGGGCCCGGGGCGTCCTGCACATGCAGACGCAGAGCTCGCCGATGGTCCCGGACCCGGGCGTGCTGCTGATCTTCGTCACGACGATCTGCCTCGTCGCCGCGCTCGCCGACCTCGTGGTCTCCGGCCTCGACCGGCCCGCCTGGTCCGTCGCGCCGCTGGCGACCCTGTTCGCGGTGCCGGCGCTGGGCCTGCGCTCCGACTCGGGCGTGCTGAGCTTCGCCTGCCTGGCGCTGGGCTACCTCGCGGTGCTGGTCGCCGACGGGCTCAACCGGGCGTCGGCGTGGAACCGGGGGCTGAGCGCCGACTCGTCGCGCGGAGCCACGTTCCGGACGGGCCCGACCGGCACCCGCTCCGGCTCTGCCGCAGGACCGGCCGTGTGGCGGGCCGCCGGCCTGCTGGCCGCGCCCGCTGTCGTGCTCGCCCTGGTCCTCGCCGTCCTGCTGCCCACCATCAGCCTCCCCGGCCTCGGGCTGGGGAAGGGCCTCGGTGGTGACGGGCCGCTGCAGCTCACCGACCCCAGCCTCGACCTGAAGCGCAACCTCAACCAGCCGACGAACCGCGTCGTCTTCCGCTACACCACCGACCGCTCCGGCGGGGTGTACCTGCGGATGGCGGCGCTGCCGCAGCTCTCGGACGCGGGCTTCGGCAACACGCAGATCCGGCTGAACGCGGGCTCCTCGCTGTCGGAGCCCCCCGGCTACACGGGCCAGGTCCCGCCGGTCCGCACCACCAGGATCACCTCGGTCGACTTCTCCTCGCAGTACCTGCCGGCCCCGTACGCCGCCCGCGGGTTCACCGCCGCCGGGGACTGGAGCTTCAACAGCGAGTCCCTGACCATCGTCAACAGCGACAACCGGGCCGACCAGCTGACCAACCTCACCTATGACGTCCGCAGCTGGGACATCGCCCCGACCGCCGCGGACCTCTCCCGGGCCGGGGCCGGCTCGCCCTCCGACGAGGACGTGACCGCCGAGGTCCCGGCGGACCTGCCGACTTCCATCATCGACCTCAGCCGCCGGGTCACCCGCGGGGCGGACAGCCCGTACGCGAAGGCCGCGGCGATCCAGGCCTACCTGCGCGACCCGACCAACTTCACCTACGACGTCCAGCAGCGACCGGGCAACGGCTACCAGGCCCTGGTCAACTTCCTCACCGTCGACAGGCGTGGCTACTGCGAGCAGTTCGCCAGCGCGATGGCCGTGATGGCCCGGGTCAACGGCATCCCGTCCCGCGTGGGTGTCGGCTTCCTGCCCGGCACCCTGAACGGCGACCACTTCGACGTCTACGTGCGCGACATGCACGCCTGGCCCGAGCTCTACTTCACCGGCTACGGCTGGGTGCGCTTCGAGCCGACCCCCGGCGTGCAGACCGGCTCCCCGCCCCCGTGGACGGTGCTCAGCAACAGCACCGACAGCCCCAGCGCGAGCGCCTCCGCCTCCGCGGGGCCGAGCTCGGCGGCCCCGAGCGAGACCGCGGCCCCGAGCACCGCGCCGCAGGACGCACCCGTACCGACGACCACCACGACGACCGCCTTCCCGTGGCGCACGCTGGCCGTGGTGGTGGGCGCCGTCGTGCTGCTGCTCCTGCTGGCGGCACCGGCGACGTTCCGGGTGCGCCGACGCCGAGCCCGACTGGACGGCACCGGTCCCACCGACGAGCAGGTCGAGGCGGCCTGGGCGGAGCTCCGGGACACGGTGCTCGACTTCGGCGGCACCTGGCCCGAGGGGACGCCGCGCGCGGTGGGACGCGAGGTCGGGCTCCGTCTCGGACCAGCCGACCGGGAGGACCTCGGGCGGGTCGCCACGCTCGTCGAGCGGGCCCGCTACGCCCCCGACCTCGGCGACCCCGCCCAGACCCAGGACCTGGCCGGGACCACGGCCTCGCTCCGCACCGCGCTCAGCGCCCCGGCCGGCCGGGGGCAGCGGCTGCGCGCGCTCCTGGCGCCGGCGTCGGTGTTCCGCCGCCGCTAGGGCCATGGCGTCGAGGTCGAGCGGCGCTTGGCGCCGTCCGGACCGACCAGTCACGGACCCCCGGGGGCAGGGCTGAAGGCATCTGCTTTGACGCAGCACATCGTGCAGGTGTGCCCACGTGAATGCGGTGTACCGGGTGAATGCGGCGTGTTGCGTCAACGCGGTGTGCCTCGTCCCCGCCGACGTGGGCGGTCAGCGCAGTGCTACGCCGTACGCGGCCTGGCCGGCTGGAGCCGACGGCGCCCGCGGAAGACTGGGCAGACGCAGAACGGCGGACGCGCTGTGCGCGTCCGCCGTCGTGGTGCTGCGAAGGAGAGAGGTCAGAGACCCTCGTCGCGCCGCTTGCGCCAGCGCTCTTCCATCTTGTCCATGAAGCCCTGGCTGCTCGGAGCCCGGCTGCCCTGCGGGGTCTTGGCCCGGTCCAGGCGGCCGGCTGGGTCGACGGCGGAGCCGACGTGCTGCCAGGAGAGGATCGCGATGACGGCTGCGGCGACCATGACCAGGAAGCCCAGGACGCTCAGCGCGATGTAGCCCCGCGTGCTGGTCGCGAGATACAGACCCACGACGAGCAGGACCAGCCCGCCGAAGAACGCCACACCCGCCAGTGCCGCTCGACGTCGGTGAACCCGACGCGTGCCGACGCCACGCATGGCGTTGACGAGCTTGGGGTCCTCGGCCGCCAGGGCGGCCTCCATCTGCTCGAGAAGCCGCTGCTCCTCGTTCGAGAGGGCCATCGGCCACCTCCCACCGGTCACGTGATGAAACTGCGGCCATCCTACGTGTCCGGCCAACGGTCGCGAGGGGAGAGGATGAGTCGATACCAACCCGCGACGACGCCGTCGTCAGTCACCTAGAAACCTCCGACCTGCGCCGAGGGCTCACTCAGTCTAGGCGGGGGTCAGGTCGTGGGGAACAGCCCGAGCGAACTGGCCTCTGCGACGCTCGTCGCACTCCGGCCGCCCCCGAGCACGGCCCGACGGACGGCCCCCGGGCCGAAGCGGGCGACGGTCTCGTCGATGGCGTGCTCGGCCTCGCGCCAGCCGAACTCGGGATCGGTCAGCTGGGGCTGGCGGTGCGCCCGGGACTCCTCCACCAGACCCTCGACCCGGACCCCGACCCGCCGGATCCGCGCCCGGTCCAGACCCAGACGGTCGTAGGTGGCCATCACGGCCGCGTGGATCTCCTCGCCGACGTCGGTCGGGGAGTCGACGGTGACGGCCCGGGTGATCTCGCGGAAGTCTGCGAAGCGCAGGCACAGCACCACGGTGCGACCGAGCAGGCCCTGCTTGCGCATCCGCCGCGCGGTCTTGTCGGCCATCCGGAGCAGCTCGCGCGACACGACGTCGCGGCGGTCGGTGTCGAGCGACAGCGTCTCCTGCGACCCGACGCTGCGCTCGCGGGTCCACGGGACGACCGCCCGGGCGTCCCGGCCCCAGGCCAGCGACCGCAGGCCGGCCCCGGCGTTCGGGCCGAGCACCGGTCGGAGCGCCCGGACGTCGGCGTGCGCGAGGTCGCCCACCGTCTCGATGCCGAGGCGGTGCAGCTTGGCCGCGGTGGCCGCCCCCACACCCCACATGGCCTCGACCGGCAGCGGGTGCAGGAAGTCGGCGACCCCGTCGGGCGGGACCTCGACCAGCCCGTCCGGCTTGGCGGCCCGCGACGCGACCTTGGCGACGAACTTGCTGGGGCCGATGCCCACCGAGCAGGTGATGTGCTGCTCGTCGGCGATGGTCGCCCGCAGCCGCTCCCCCAGCGCCACCGCCGAGCCGTGCATCCGCAGCGCGCCGGTGACGTCGAGGAACGCCTCGTCCACCGACGCCGACTCCACCATCGCGCTCACCGAGGTGAACACCTCGACGATCGCCTTCGAGACGGCGACGTAGCTGTCGAAGTCCGGCGGCAGGAACGTCGCCTGCGGCGCCAGGCGGCGCGCCTCGGAGCACGACATGCCCGACCGCACCCCGCGGGCCCGCGCCTCGTACGTGCAGGAGAGCACCACCCCGCGACCCTCGCCGCCGACGATGACCGGTGTGCCGCGCAGGTCCGGCCGGTCGCGCAGCGCGACGGAGGCGTAGAACGCGTCCATGTCGACGTGCATGATCGTGCGGGTCACCGGCGTCCCGACCTGCTCACGGAATCGAACATGCGTTCTAGCCTAGCGGAGCGGTCCGACCGTTCTGGGCCGGCTCGCGCTAGAAGCCGCTGAGGGCCTGCTCGGGAGGCAGCCGGGCGAAGACGTGCACGTACGGGGCGAGCGCGCGGAACGCGGGGTCCCGGCTCACCGCGGTCTCCAGAGCGAGCAGGTCGGCCCACGCCCCGGGGCTCTCCACCACGGACTCGCCCACGAGCTCGGCGATCCCGCCGATGCCGTCCGCCTCCAGCACGGCGAAGCCGGCCGCCTCGACCAGCGCGGTCACCGACGCGAGGTCGAGGCGCCGCGGGTCGTCCCAGGTCTGGCGGGCCGCCCCGAGGTTGCCGGCCACGGCCTGGCCGAGGACGAGCGCGTGCTTCTGCGCGACGAGGAGGCTGAGGGCTCCGCCGGGACGCAGCACCGCGGCGGCGTCGGCCAGGACGTCGGCCGGGTCGTCGACCAGCTCGAGCACCCGGTGGCACAGCACCACGTCGACCGCTCCGGGACCCAGCAGGGCCACGAGGTCGGAGGCGTCGCCCTGCCTGGCGGCCACGGTCCCCTCGAGGTGGTCGTCGGCGAGCCGGCGCTCGAGGGAGGCGAGCGCGTCCGGGCTCGGGTCGACCACGGTCACGTGGTGCCCGCGCCGCGCGACGTCGAGGGCCAGTCCCCCGGTCCCGCCGCCGAGGTCGACGACGTCCAGGCGCCGCTGACCGCCGGGCTCGAGCTCGTCGAGCTGGGCACCGAGCACCTCGGCCAGCCGTACGGCGGCGACCGTACGCCGCCGTCTGGACATCGCCATGGACCCCGCCCCCGCCTCGCCGTCGTCTTCGTACTCGTCGTCGTCGCCGCCGACCGTCTGGGCAGCGTATCGGGCACCACGGACGGAGCCTGTGACGATCGACGACCCCGGCGCGTACGGGGGTCGAGGTCCGTACGTGCCGGGGTCGAGACGTCGGTGCGTGCCGCGAACACGTCACCGTGGTTCGGCGGCGCCGTCGGGCCCCTTCCCCAAGCAGCCTCTCGAACACCTGTTCGAACCGCGGAAACAGTACCGCCGCCCCCCGAAAGATGTGCACGACACGCGAAGCCCGCGTGTCGAACCTCCGGTGTCGACCCGGTGAACGTCCGGGGTCAGCGCTCGCGGTAGCGCTGCGGAGGCTGGTGCGCGACGAAGCTCGGCGCCGGGACCAGGTCGTCGGGGGTGCCGTGCTCGCCGACCTCGCCGATGTTCCGCACGCGGCTGACCCGCGGTGCCACCGCGCCGAGGCCGTGGGCCGGGAAGACCCGGGTGTTGAGGTTCCAGTCCCAGCCCGTCTCGAAGCCCGGGGACCCGTTGTACGTCGAGTAGTCGCGGTCCCAGGTCGGCCCGAGCAGGTCCAGCCACCGGTCGCGCCACGTGCCCCAGACCCACGGGCAGAAGGCGTCGGTGCGGGCGAGCCCCCCCGGCCCCGCGCCCGGCGGGTCGGCGCAGAAGGCGTGGGCCGTGGCGACCGAGGCGTCGCCCGCGTACGCGCCCTGCACGTGGGCGAAGAGCTCCAGCACGTCGTCGGCGACGACCAGGTCGTCCTCCGCCCGGACGACGAAGTCGTGCCCGGCACGGAAGAGCGCGTCGAGGTGGGCGTACGGGTTCTCGAGGACGCCGAGCCGGACGGGGTTGAGCACGACCTCGGTGTCGAGGTGCCCGGTCTGCCGGACGAACGAGCGGACCAGCCCGACGACCTCGTCCCGAGCACCGCTCGGCTCCACGGCGACCCGCAGGTGCCACGCGTGCAGGCCGCGCACGTCGGCCCAGGCGTCGAGGACGGGAGCGAGGTAGCGGGGGCGGTCGAAGGCGGTCAGCAGCACCGCGGGACGCACGCTCAGGCCTCGCCGCTCGGCTCGGCGGCAGGCGGGTCGGCGGGACGGTCCGCGTGCCGGTCGGTGTGCCCCAGGCTCCGGCCGGGCGCCACCCGGTCCCGCACGAGGCGCTTGAGCGGCGCGAGGTCGGGGAACCCGCCGTCGGCCTTGCGGTCCCAGACCACCTCGTCGTCGATCCTGACCGTGAAGACCCCGCCGACCCCCGGCACCAGCGCGACCTCGCCGAGGTCGGTCGTGAACGACGTCAGCAGCTCGCCCGCCAGCCAGGTCGCCCGCAGGAGCCAGCGGCACTGGGTGCAGTAGGTGATGCTCACCCGGGGCCCGCTGCCCTCCGGGACCGTCGGGGCCGCTGGCTCGCTCATGGGCTCACCCTCTCACCGCCTCGCCTACCCTCACCTCGTGCCGACCGCCTCCGGACCGCTCGTCGCCGTGGTCGGTGGCGGCCTCGCGGGCCTGGCCGCCGCAGCGCGGCTGGCCAAGATGGGCCATCCCGTACGCCTGCACGAGGCGTCCGACCGGCTCGGCGGTCCCTGGGCCCCCTACGAGCTGGGCACCGGCCCGGTCGTCGACGACGCCCCCGGCGTGCTGACCTTTCCCGCACCCTGGCGCGACCTGTTCCGCAAGAGCGGCCGGCCGCTGGAGGCCGAGCTGGGCCGGGCGGGCTACGAGCTGGCACCCGCCCCCGGAGCGACCCACCGGTTCGCCGACGGCAGCGAGCTCGTGCTGCCGAGCGACCGCGGCGAGCAGCACGAGGCGCTGCTGCACGCGTACGGGCCGGGAGCAGCCGCGCGCTGGCAGCTCCTGCTCGACTCCCTCGGCGACGTCTGGCAGGCGCTGCGCCCGCTCGGGCTCGAGGAGGCGTACGCGTCGTCGGCCGTGACCCGGGACGTGGTGCGCCGGCTGCGAGGACGACGGAGCCTCGCGGACCTCGCCGACTCCCTCGACGAGCCCCACCTGCGTGCGCTGGTGCGCAGCGCCGCCCACCGCCAGGGCACCACGCCCGAGCAGGCGCCGGCCCTGACCGCCGTCGACCTGCTGGTGACCCGGACCTTCGGGCGCTGGCAGGTCAGACCCACCACCCCGGCGACCTCTGCGGCCCCGGGCACGCCCCCGTCCGGCGACGTCGGCCGGACGTCCGTGCTCGTCGAGGCCCTCACCGCGCGGCTCGGGCTGCGCGGGGTGGACGTCCGGCTCGGGTCGCGCGTCGTCGCCGTCGAGACGAGCCGCGACGCGGTGACCGGCGTCCGCACGGCCGCCGGCCTCGAACCGGCCGCGGCCGTGGTGCTGGCCGTCGACCCCTGGACGGCCGTCGGGCTGCTGCCCCCGGCGGTGGCCCGTGGCCTGCAGCGGTCGCTGCGGGGCGCCGCGCCGGCCCGGCTGCCGACCGCCGTGCACACCGTCCTCGACGAGGCAGGTGGCGGGCACGGGGACGTCGACGAGAACGTGCACCTCGACGCCGACGGCGTGCCCGTGGTCACGACCGTGCGCCGGCTCTCGGGCACCGCGGTGCGGACCGTGCACGACCATCACGTGACCACCAGACGTCCGGGCTCGGGCCTGGTCACCACCGGCTTCCGCCGCTGGCGACGCCGCCCCGGGACCTCGCCGGGGGTGCCCGGTCTCGCGCTGGCGGGCGCGGCCTCGCCAGCCGGACCCGGCCCGTCCGCCGTGGTGCAGAGCGGTGCCCTCGCGGCGTACGCGGTCGCCGGCCGGCGCGACTGAGAGGTCCGGCGCGCGGTGCCCGTGGTGCGCCCTCCGGGAACGCCGGACGGCCCGGTCGCCACCGTATAGTTGGCTGTCCGTTTTCTAGCTGGATGGATGGGCCCTTGGCCATCGAGTCGCACACCGACCCGCTCACGACCGAGATCGCGGTCGAGCAGGCCCACGTGGACCTCGTCTACGCCCGTCTGGGCGAGGCGACCCGCTCGGCCGAGCAGGTCGCCACGGCCGGCAGGTCGCTCTTCCACTCCGACCGCGGGTCCTACGTCCGCGAGGAGGACGGGACCGGGCTCTACGAGCGCGACGTCTTCGCCTTCCAGGCCGCCAAGCGCCTCGCCGTGCTCGACGGCGAGCACGAGGGGCTCGTCTTCGGCCGGCTCGACCGGACGGACGGAGAGGTCCGCTACGTCGGCCGCATCGGAGTCCGCGACGACGACTACGAGCCGCTGGTGATCGACTGGCGTGCACCGGCCGCCGAGCCGTTCTACCGCGCCACGCCCACCCAGCCGATGCAGGTCGTGCGGCGTCGGGTGCTGCGCTGCACCGGGCCGAACGTGGTCGGCATCGAGGACGACCTGCTCGACTCCGAGAACGCGAACGGCGAGCTCGTCGTGATCGGCGAGGGTGCGCTGATGGCCGCCCTGTCGCGGGCCCGCGGCCACCAGATGCGCGACATCGTCGCCACCATCCAGGGCGAGCAGGACGAGGCGATCCGTGCGCCGTACCAGGGCTTCACGCTCATCTCGGGCGGCCCGGGCACGGGCAAGACCGTCGTCGGGCTGCACCGCACGGCGTACCTGCTCTACTCCAACCGCCGCCGCTTCGAGTCCGGCGGCGTCCTCGTCGTCGGCCCGAGCCGGGTCTTCCTCAACTACATCGAGCGGGTCCTCCCCAGCCTCGGCGAGGAGTCGGTGACGCTGCGCTCGATCGGCTCGGTCCCCTCCGACGTCCTGCCCGCGACCGGCGAGCGTCCGGACGACCCCGCGACCGCCGCCGTCAAGGGCAGCCTGCGGATGCTGCCCGTGCTCAAGCGTCTGGTCCTGGAGCCGCTGCCCGAGCAGCCGCTGGAGCTGCGGGTCGTCGTGCAGGGCCAGGTGCTGGTCCTGCGGACCGCCACCCTGACGAACATCCGCCGCGACATCATGGCGAACCACAAGCTCAACGCCGGCCGCGAGGCCGCCGAGAAGGCCCTCCTGAACGCCCTGTGGCGGTCCCGGCCGTCCGAGGTCGACCTGGAGCGCGCCGAGTTCGACGACCTGGTGACCGACCTCGCGTCGTTCACGATGTTCGGGTACGCCTGGTGGCCGACGCTCAGCGCGACGGCGGCGCTCCGCCGGTTCGCCGACCCCGCCCTGACCCGGCGGCTCACCGCCGGCGTGCTGAACGCGGAGGAGTCCGACCTCCTCAGCGCCGGGCTGGTCGACCTGGAGGACCGCGGACCCACGGTGGCCGACGGGGCGCTGCTGGACGAGCTCGTGAACCTGCTCGGGCCGGTGCCGCCGGCCCCGGAGGAGACCGAGACCTCGCTGTTCCTCGACGCCGACTCGGAGATGTCGGAGATCGTGACGACCGCTGACCGGCTGTCCACCCCGCGCGAGGTCGACCCCTTCGACCTGCCGCACCGCACGTACGCCCACGTGCTGATCGACGAGGCGCAGGACGTCACGCCGATGCAGTGGCGGATGCTGCGTCGCCGCGGCGCGAGCGCCAGCTGGACCATCGTCGGCGACAGCGCGCAGAGCTCGTGGCCGGACGTCGACGAGGCCGCCCGCGCCCTGCGCGACATCATCGGGCACGCGCCCGTCCGCCGGTTCCGGATGAGCACCAACTACCGCAGCCCCGCCGAGGTGTTCGACCTCGCCTCCCGGGTCGTGGTCAAGGCCTACCCGGACGCCGACCTCCCGACCGCCGTCCGGTCCACCGGCGTCGAGCCGCTGCTCGCGGTGGCCGAGGACCTCCCGGTCGACGTGGTGGCCCGGGTCCGGGCGCTGCTGGACGAGGTGGCCGGCACGGTCGGCGTCATCTGCCCGCCGTCGCGGCGTACGGCGGTCGAGGCGGCCCTGACCGCGGCGGACCTGCCCGGCGCCGACCGCGTCGCCGTGGTGACCTCGACCGAGTCGAAGGGCCTCGAGTACGACGGCGTCCTGGTCGTGACGCCGGACGACATCGTGGCCGAGTCCCCGGGTGGGGTGCGCTCGCTCTACGTCGCCCTGACCCGGCCGACCCAGCGCCTGGTCACGCTCGACCTGGGTGCGCCCGGCCGCTGGCGGCCGTAGGTCGGCTCGCCCACGTTCCGGGGCCGGTGCGGTGCTGGCGCCCGGGCACCGGGGTCAGGTGACGGCGCCGGCTGACTGCCGGCCCGCTCGCGCGGCACGGTGGCGGGCTCGTGCGACGGGGCGCTGTGCCGCAGGGCGATCAGGTCGGCCGCCTCCCGCAGGGTCTTGTCGAGGGGGATGCCGGGAGTGTTCTGGCGGAAGAACTGCGACGAGAAGGACGACCCGGCGAAGTAGACCGGGATCCCGGCCTCCGCCACGGCCTTGACGGAGCGGACGGCCTGGCTGGCGACGGTCAGGTGTGCGAGGAGAGGACGACCGCGGTCGGGCTGACGGACCGGGCGGCGACGAGCAGCGAGGCGACCGGCGTCTGGGCCCCCAGGTTGCACACCTCCACCTTGCGCGCGGCAAGCAGCAGGTCGAGGCAGTCCAGCGCGAGCGTGTGCAGGTCCTGCGGGCCGGCGGAGAGCAGGACGGTCCCTTGCGGGTCGGGCGCGGCAGGACGACGGTCTTCGCGGCGACCCAGCGTGCGACCCCCAGGGACAGCAGGTGCTCGTGGGCGACCTCGATCGTCCCGCTGGACCAGAAGGTGCCGACCACGCGCAGCGAGGGGAAGGCGATCTCGTCGATCGTGGTGTCGAGACCGTGGTGGCGACGGCGTCGTCCAGGGCCGCGAGCACGCGCGGCTGGTCGAAGGAGCGCACCGCGGTGAGGATGCTGCCGACGTAGGTGGCGGGTGCGGGGTCGACGTGCACGGTCTCCACGCTCTCTTCGAGGACGACTGTGCGAGGTCGACTCCCGTCGACCAGGCTGGCCACGTCGTCATCCCGCTGGAGAGCCGGGGTCCGCGCAAGCAGACCACCGACACTCGTCAGCGACGGTTCAGCAGCGGCTGAAGCCGTGCGTAGATCTCGCGGGTCGCCGGCGACCGGTTCATGGTGATGAAGTGCAGGCCCGGAGCCCCGCCGGCGAGCAGCTCCTCCGAGAGCGTGGTGGCGAGGTCGACCCCCGCCGCGCGCACCAGGGACGGGTCCTGCCCGACCTCATGCAGCCGGTCGGTCACGAACGCCGGCAGCGGAGCGCCAGACAGGTCCGCGAAGCGCTCGATCTGGCTGATCCGGGTCACCGGCATGATCCCGGGGATGATCGGCAGGTCGCTGCCCAGCGCACGGACCCGGGCGACGAGGTCGAAGTAGCGCTGCGCGGTGAAGAAGAGCTGGGTGATGGCAAAGCTCGCGCCGGCCCGCTGCTTCGCGACCAGGAGCCGCGCGTCCAGGTCGGCGTCGCGCGCCTGCGGGTGCAGGTCGGGGAAGGCGCCGACGCCGATGCAGAAGTCGCCGAGACCGGCGACGAGCTCGACCAGCTCGGTCGCGTTCCGCAGGCCCTCGGGGTGCGGGTCCCAGGGCACCGTCGGTCCGCCCGGCATGTCGCCGCGGATGGCCATGATGTGCCGGATGCCGACCGACGCGTACGCGCCGACCACGTGCCGGAGCTGCTCGCGGCTCTGGCTCGCAGCGGTCAGGTGGGCCATCGGCCGCAGCGTCGTCTGCTCGGCGATCTGCTGGGTGGCGCTCACCGTGCGCTCGCGCGTCGAGCCGGACGCGCCGTACGTGACGGAGACGAAGTCGGGTCCCAGCGACTCGAGCTCGCGGATGGTCGTCCAGAGCTGGCGGTGCTGGTCGGCGTCCTTGGCCGGGAAGAGCTCGAACGAGACCAGGGGACGCTCGCCGGCCTCGAGGAGCTGGGCGACCGTCGGCGCCCGACCCGGGCGGGAGGCGCGCGGGCGCGCGGCGACGACAGCAGGCCCGGGCATGGCGACCACGATAGGTGAGCGGCGAAGCGCTGCCCCTTCGATCCTGAGGTCCGTACGATCCTCGGTGTGGACAGACCGGGGCCAGCCGTCGGGGTCGACGCGGGACGGACGGGGGTGCTCGACCCGGCCGACCCGCTCGGGGCCGCGTTCCGGGGTGCGGTGTCGGAACGGCTCGCCGCCTTCGTGGAGCGTCAGGTGCCCGCGCTGGAGGCGATGGGGCCCGAGCTGACCGGCGTACGGAGCATGGCCGGGGTGCTGCTCGGCGGGGGCAAGCGGCTACGGCCGGCGTTCTTCGTGTGGGGCCTCGTCGCCGCCGGCGGGCAGCCCGCCGACGCCGACCTGCCGGCCCTCCTCGACGCGGCCGGCAGCTTCGACCTCCTGCACGCGAGCGCGCTCGTGCACGACGACGTCATGGACTCCTCGGACCTGCGCCGCGGGCAGCCCGCCGCGCACCGACGCTTCGAGGCCCTGCACGACGAGGAGGGCTGGCTCGGCGACGGCCCCGGCTTCGGACGTGCGGGAGCGATCCTGCTCGGCGACCTGCTGATCATGTGGTCCGCCCAGATCCTCGGCGAGGCCCGGCTGCAGGTCGCCGCGGTGGCCCGCGCCCTGCCGCTCGTGGACCTGATGCGCACCGAGGTCACCTGCGGGCAGTACCTGGACATGGTCGTGCAGGCGCAGCCGCTCCCCCGCTGGCTCCCCGAGGTCGCCGGACGACCCGACCTGGCCGGGGCCCTCGCCGACGCGGACCGCGTGACCGAGCACAAGACCGCCCGCTACACCGTCGTCCGCCCGCTGCAGGCCGGCGCCGCGGTCGGCGGGGCGGACGCCCGGCTCTCGGCCGCGCTGCAGGCGTACGGGTCGCCGCTGGGCCGGGCCTTCCAGTTCCGCGACGACCTGCTGGGGGTGTTCGGGGACCCCGAGGTCACGGGCAAGCCCGCCGGCGACGACCTGCGGGAGGGCAAGCGCACCGTGCTGGTCGCCCAGGCCTACGCCCGCACCGACGCCGCCGGGCGTCGTCTCCTCGTGGACCTGCTCGGCGATCCCGGCCTAGGACCGAGCGGCGTCGCCCAGCTGCAGGACGTCATCGCGACCTCGGGCGCGACGGACGAGGTCGAGGCCACGATCACGACGTCGTACGAGGAGGCGCTGACCGCCCTGGCGGCCGCAGAGGTCACGGACGAGGGCAGGACAGCGCTCCGCGCGCTGGCCGAGGCGGCGGTCCACCGGACGGCCTGAGCCGTCGACGCGGCTGCGCCGCGGGGGCCTCGTCGAACGTCCGTTCGATTATTGTCGGTGGCTCCTGCGAGCATGAGCCCCATGCAGGAGGACACGACCGGACCGGCGGCGCGGCACGCGCGGGTGCTGCTGATCCAGGCCCAGGCGGCGCTGGCCGAGGCGGCGCTGGAGCACGCAGACTCCCGGTGGCTCGCGGACGCGCACGACCCGACCTTCGGGCTGGACAGCCGCGGAGCCAGCCGCGCCAGGCCTGGAGAGTTCGCGCCCGACGAGCTCGCGGTGATGTGGTGCGACAGCCCGTGGCGCGTACGGCGGCTGCTCGCCCGCTGCGCCCGGATCCGTTCCGGCCTGCCGACCGTGTGGGAGGCGCACCGCCGCGGCGAGGTCGACGCTGACCAGCTGCAGGCGATCGACCGCGCGGCCCGGCGCGTGGCCGAGGACGCCACCCGGGCGCAGATCGACGCCCACGTCGTGGACGCGGCGCGCACCCGGGCCCCGCAGCAGCTCACCGCGTGGCTGCTGCGGCTGGTGGTCGAGTGCGAACCCCTCCAGTTCGCCGCCCGGCACCGCCGGGCGCTCAGCGAGCGGCGGGTCACCGTCACGCAGGGCCCGGACGGGACGGGCTGGGTCACCGGCGAGCTGTCCGGGGCCGACGTCGCCCAGATCGACACCCTCCTCACCGCCCTGGCCCGCAACCTGGGCCCGACCGACGAGCGGACCGAGCAGCAGCGACGCGCCGACCTGATGGCCGACCTCCTCCTCGGCCGCCTGCACCTCCTCGGCCCGGACGAGGAGGTCGACACAGCAGACGACGTCGCCACGGGCCCCGTGGAGCCGAGCGAGGACGCCGAGCGGACCGACGAGGTGGTGTGGGTCGAGGTGGAGGACATCGACCTCGATAACGGCGAGCTGCTCGGCACCCGCCTCGAACCGGTCAACGCCGACGGCCAACCCGTCGATGCTGCGGATCTCGCCGCCGCTCCGCCTTTTGACCGGTCAGCTGCGCCCTGGTTCGGAGCCAGGACCCTGCACCGCCCCTCGACGATCCGGATCGGGGTCGTCGTACCGCTGAGCAGCCTCCTCGGGCTCACCGACACCCCCGCGCAGCTCGCTGACCGGTCCGGCGCCGTTCCCGCCGACGTGCTCCGGCAGACCATCGCCGACGCGCTCGGGTCCGACGGGGACGAGGTGCTGTTCACACGTCTCCTCACCGACGACGGGGGCCGGCTCCTCGACACCACCGAGCTCGGCCGCTTCCCGTCCCGACGTCTCGCCGAGGCCGTCGCCCTGCGCGCCGGGACCTGCCGGTTCCCGACCTGCGGCGTTCCGGCCGACCATTGCGACCTCGACCACCGCGAACCCTGGCCGCGCGGCCGGACCCGCGCCGCCGACCTCGACCCCGCCTGCCGCCGACACCACCGCGGCAAGACGTTCGCCTGGCTCGCCCCCGTCCGAGACCGCGACGCGGTCGACTGGACCCTGCCCGACGACCGCGCGTACCGCTGCGTCGACGACCCGCTCCCGGTCGGCTGAAGGATGGACTCGTTCGCCTGACGTCTGCAGCTCGTCGCCCGATCGCGGGACCGACGACGTGGTCCCACCCGCTCGACGACGAGCAGATTCCGACCCTGCTGGTCGTCCTTGCCCTCGAGGCCGCTCAGGCCGGCGTCGCCTTCTACGCGGGCAACGACAAGGTCTGGATGGCCGACGACGTGCCGGCCGCCTTCATCGCGCCCCTCTGACCGGCCGGGAGCGAGGCAGGACGCCCGCTCGGTGGACCTCGTCGGCGAGCAGGACGACGAGCGACCGGTCCGGGTGGGCCGCCCGGGCCTGCAGGACGTCCAGCAGCCCCTCCCACCGCTCGGGCCGGGCCCGGGCGTACGCGGTCCATCCCGCGAGGACGAGCGCGGTCGGACGGACCCGGTCCCCCAGCGCCTCGTCGAGCGCGTCGAGGTTGCGGCCGAACCAGCCGGGGAGCCCCAGGGCGTCGACCAGGCCGTCCCACAGCCCGGCGTCGGTCGCCGAGGGCGGGACCAGCGCGACCTCCCAGCCCCGGCCGGCCAGCTCGCCCGCCACCGACGAGGCAGCGCCCAGCACCCGGTGCACGCCGCGCTGAGGCCAGCCCACCGGCCCGTCGCTCACCGCGACACCCGGACGAACGTCGCGTAGTGGTCGCCGGTGTAGAAGATCTGGGTGTCGTGGTCCCCCGTCACGATCCGTCGGGGCCCGCGGTCGCGCTCCCCCGGCGTACGGACGGTGTACTCGCGGTACCAGCCGCGCGGGTGGGCCGGCAGGACCAACTCGTAGTTGCCGAACGTCACCCCGTCCTGCGAGTACGGGAACGGTCCGCCCTGGTCGACCAGGGCGACCGTCGCCTGGGCCTCGCGGGGCAGCTCGGCGAGGGTGACGACCCGCAGCCCGGACCCAGGGTCGCGTCGGGCGCTCTCCCGGGTCGCGGGAGGCGAGGTCCGGCTCGCCGAACCGCCAGGACCGGCGGCCGCCGTCCGAGGGCTCGTGCTCGTCCCGGCCGGGACGGCGTCGGACCCGCCCGACCCGAGCAGGCCGAGGAGCACCGCGACCAGGGCCAGCACGAGGACGGCCACCGCCGCCGCCGTCGTCCGGGCACGCCGGGAGGACGCCGGGCGCCCGCTCACGTGTCGAGCGAGGCGGAGCGGAGCGCGTACGAGGCCAGGGCCGGGTCGCTCGACCAGGCGTGGCGCAGCCGGTCCTTGAGCACCCGCGCGGCCGCCTCGGGGTCGGACGCCTGGGTGATGGCCCGGACGACGACGACCCGCCGCGCCCCGGCCTCGAGGACCTGGTCGAGGTTGTCCGCGTCGAGCCCGCCGATCGCGAACCACGGCTTGGACCTGACGTCGCCCACCGGGGCGACGCGGGCGGCGTGGCGGACGAGGTCGAGACCGACGGGCACGTAGTCCGGCTTGGTCGGTGTCGCGTGAACCGGCCCCACGGCGAAGTAGCTGACGTCCGGGTCGGCCGCCGCCTGGTCGACCTGGTCGGGGGTGTGCGTCGAGCGCCCGACGAGCGCCCACGCGTGCAACGAGCGCCGCGCCTGGTGCGCGGGACCGTCGGTCTGGCCGAGGTGGAGCATGTCGGACGCGAAGGCCTGCGCGACGCCGGGCGAGTCGTTCACGCAGACGATCCCCTGCGTGGCCACGGCGGCGCTGCGGGCGACCTCGAGCGCAGCGAGCTCCGCGTCGCGGGTCATGTTCTTCTGCCGGATCTGCACGACGTCCACCCCGCCGGCGAACGCGGCGGCCAGGAGCTCGCCGAGGTCGCCCTGCCGCTCGCGCGCGTCGGTGCAGAGGTAGAGGCGCGACGCCCGCAGCCGGTGGGCGAGGCTCATCAGCACGGTCATGCGGCCAGCCGCTCGGCGACCAGCGGCGCCACCTGGGTCCCGACGAGCTCGATGGACCGCATCGTCTCGGCGGGGGCGACGTGCGACGCGTACATCTCGAAGCGCTGCAGCCCGAGCACCGTGACCGAGCTGCTCAGCCGGATCCGCTCGGTCCGTCCGGCGATGGTGGCGAGCACGATGGCGGGCGCCGAGACGGCCGTGTCCGGGCGGTGGTGCTCGCCGACCCCGTAGACCGGCAGCCCCACCTGCTCGGCGATGACCGCCTCCTCGACTGCCTGCCGCAGCCGTTCTCCCGGCGAGACCCCCGCCTCGGTCACCTCGGCGAACGTCGTGATCCCCAGCTCCATGCCCCGATCCTCCCGCACCACACCTATCGGCGGCGCCCCCTGGAGGGTGCCTGGACGCGTCCTAAACTGCCCGGGTGGACCGGACCCGCACGTGAACGCGACCGACGTCGTCGTCGTCGGCGGTGGGCTCATCGGGACCGCGACGGCCTGGCGGCTCGCGGCCGCCGGCCTCGACGTGACCCTCGTGGTCGGCGAACGTTCCGCTGCGGCCTCCCGGGTCGCCGCCGGGATGCTCGCCCCGGTCACCGAGACCACGTTCACCGAGCGCGCGCTCCTCACGCTCAACCAGGCGTCCGCCCTGCGCTGGCCGACGTTCTCGGCGGAGGTCGTGGAGGCGTCCGGCCAGCCCTCGGGCCTGCGGCAGGGACCCACGCTCTCGGTCGCCTCCGACGCCGACGACTCTGCGCGGCTGCGCACGTTCGCGGACTACCTCGACCGCCAGGGCCTCGAGAACGAACGCCTCGTCAGCCGCGAGTGCCGTGCTCTCGAGCCGCTGCTCGCTCCGACCGTCCGCAGCGGGCTGCTCGTCCCGACGGACTGGAGCTGTGACAACCGGGTCCTGCTGGACGCCCTCACGACGGCGGCGCAGCGGGCCGGGGTGCGCGAGGTGACCGGGTTCGTGCACCGCGTCGAGAGCGCGGCCGGTCGGGTCACGGGCGCCACGCTCGCCGACGGCACGACGCTCCCGACGGGACGTGTCGTGCTGGCCAACGGCGCCTGGGCCGCGCAGGTCGACGGCGTGCCGAAGGTCCCGGTGCGCCCGGTCAAGGGCCAGATCCTGCGCCTCGACCCGGGCCGGTTCCCGTGCCCCGGGCTCACCGTCCGCGCCTTCAGCCGCGGCAACGAGGTCTACCTCGTCCCCCGCGAGCACGGGCGCGAGGTCGTGGTCGGCGCCACCGTCGAGGAGCAGGGCTTCGACCACCGCGTCACCGCGGGCGGGGTCTACGAGCTGCTGCGCGACGCCCGCGAGGTCATCCCGATGACCGCGGAGTACGCCCTCGCCGAGACCTCCGTCGGCTGGCGGCCGAACACCCCGGACAACGCGCCGATCTTCGGCGGCTGCGACCTCGAGGGCGTGAGCCTGGCCACCGGGCACCACCGCAACGGGGTGCTGCTGACCCCGGTGTCGGCCGACGTGGCGGCCGGGTTCGTCCTGCGGGGCGACCTCGACGAGGTCGCTGCCCCCTTCACCCTGGCCCGCTTTCATCGGACATGGGCACCGGCCGCGCCCACGCGTGCCGTGGAGGTCGCGCGGTGATCGTGTACGTCAACGGCGAGCGCCGCGAGGTGGACGGCCCGGCGACCATCGACCAGGTGCTCGGCCTCGGCGGGCAGACGCCGCGCGGGTTCGCGGTGGCGGTCGACGGCGTCGTCGTCCCGCGCACCCGGCACCAGACCACCAGTCTCGACGAAGGAGCTCGTGTGGAGATCGTCACGGCGGTGCAGGGTGGCTGACCCTCGCGCTCTGCTGGGCCCAGACCCGGCCGCGGACCCGCTCGTCATCGCCGGCCGCTCGTTCGCGTCGCGGCTGATCATGGGGACCGGCGGCGCACCCAGCCTCGAGGTGATGGAGGCGGCCCTGCTCGCGTCCGGGACCGAGCTGACCACCGTCGCCATGCGGCGGGTCGACCCGAGCGCCCCGGGGTCGGTCCTCGACGTGCTCGACCGGCACGGGATCGCCGTCCTGCCCAACACGGCCGGCTGCTACACCAGCGCCGACGCCGTGCTCACCGCCCAGCTGGCGCGCGAGGCGCTGGAGACCGACTGGGTCAAGCTCGAGGTGATCGCCGACGAGGTGACGCTGCTGCCCGACCCGATCGAGCTGCTCGACGCCGCCGAGCGGCTGGTCGCCGACGGCTTCGTCGTCCTGCCCTACACCAACGACGACCCGGTCCTGGCGCGGCGGCTGGCGGACGCCGGCTGCGCGGCCGTGATGCCGCTCGGCGCGCCCATCGGGTCCGGGCTGGGCATCCGCAACGAGCACAACATCGAGCTGATCGTGGCCGACGCGACGGTCCCGGTGATCCTCGACGCCGGCCTCGGTACCGCCTCCGAGGCTGCCCGGGCCCTCGAGCTCGGCTGCGACGCCGTGCTGCTCGCGTCCGCGGTGACCCGCGCCGAGGACCCGGTCGCCATGGCCCACGCGATGCGGCTGGCCGTCCAGGCCGGCCGGCTGGCCGCCGGCGCCGGCCGGATCCCCGTCCGGCGCTTCGCCCGGGCCTCGTCCACGCCGAAGGGCCGGATCGAGGAGCGCGAGCCGGTCCTGGACGACCGGCGCGTCAGCAGCGGGGTCCTGCCGCTCCGCTCCTAGACTCGGCCCCCAGCCCAGGTCCGCGACGTCGCCCTCGCGACCCGGTGTCGTGAGCGGTGGGGGAGCAGGCGTGACGATGACCAGCACCTTCGGTCCGCGGGGCCCCGGCTCTCGTGGGCCGAGCGCTGATCCCCTCGTCGGCCGCCTCCTCGACGGCCGCTACGAGATCACCGAGCGCCTCGCGCGCGGCGGCATGGCGACCGTCTACCGCGGGGTCGACACCCGGCTGACCCGCACCGTCGCGGTCAAGATCATGCACGTCGGGCTGGGCGACGACCTCGAGTTCGCGCGCAAGTTCGACCACGAGGCCCGGGCCGCCGCCCGGCTCTCGCACCCGAACGTCGTGTCCGTCTTCGACCAGGGCGCGGACGCCGTCGACGGGAACGTCGTACGCCCGTACATCGTCATGGAGTACGTCGAGGGCCAGACGCTGCGCGACGTCGTCAACGCCCACGCCCCGCTCGACCCGATCGCCGCGCTCGACCTGCTCGAGCCGGTCGTGTCCGCGTTGGCCGCCGCCCACGACGCCGGGCTGGTGCACCGCGACGTCAAGCCCGAGAACGTCCTGATCGGCACCCGCGGCCGGGTCAAGGTCGCCGACTTCGGGCTCGCCAAGGCGATCAGCTCCCAGACCCAGACCGCGACGCAGGGGCTGCTGATCGGCACCGTGTCGTACCTGCCGCCCGAGCTGGTGACGTCGGGCCACGCCGACGCCCGCAGCGACGTCTACAGCGCCGGCGTCGTGCTCTTCGAGCTGCTCACCGGACGCAAGCCGCACTGCGGCGACACCCCCATCCAGGTCGCGTACGCGCACGTGCACCACGACGTCCCGCCGCCCTCGGCGCACGCCCCGCGCGGCAGCGTCCCGCCCTACCTCGACGCCCTGGTGGCCCGTGCGACGGCCCGCGACCCCGCCCTGCGCCCGCCCGACGGACGGGTGCTGCTCACCCAGGTCCGGCGGGTCCGGGCCGCCCTGCAGGCGGGCCTGGCCGACGACCCCGAGCTCACGCAGGACCTCACGCCGCTGGTCCGGCCCGGCCGCCCGGACCCGGCGTCCGCGGCGACGCAGGTCGTCGGCGAGCGGGCCGACTTCGAGCCGACCCAGCACATCCGGGCCACCGGCCGCGCCCCGTTCGACCGCCCGCCGACGGGCTCGCCACGCGGCGAGCCGACCGACCCGAGCCCGTACGGCTCCTCGGGCGCGCACGCCTACGTGCCTCCCCCGCCCGCACCGACCGTGTACCCCACGTTCACCGACGCGCCTCCCCCGGCGGTCCCCGGCCACGACCCGCGCCCGCGCGGGGCGGGGACGGAGCAGTCCGCTCGGGTCGCCGCCCGACGCGAGCGGGAGGCACGCCGGCGCCGGCGCGGCTGGCTCGCCCTCCTCCTGGTGCTGCTGCTGACCACGCTCGCGGCGGTCACCGGCTGGTACCTCACCGAGGGCCGCTTCACGAGCGCACCGGCCCTCAGCACCCTGAGCCGCAGCGACGCGGTCGCGGCGGCCGACCGCGCCCAGGTGGGGGTCGACTTCACCGACGGCTACAGCGAGACGGTGCCGGCCGGCGAGGTGGTCTCGACCGAGCCCGCGGCCGGGGCCCGCGTACGCAAGGGCAGCCGGATCGGAGCCGTGCTGTCCCGTGGCCCCGAACGCTTCGCCATGCCGGCCGTCGTCGGCCTCACCGCCGACGCTGCCACGACGACGCTGCGGGGCGCGCACCTCAAGGTCGGCAAGGTCACCACCAGGTGGAGCGAGGACGCGGCGAAGGGCCTGGTCCTGAGCGCCGGGCGCAGCCCGGGGGCCGCGCTGCGGCGCGACACCGCGGTAGCCCTCGTCGTCAGCGGAGGGCCGAAGCCGATCACCCTCGCCGACTGGACCGGCAAGGACGGCGACCGGGCGGCCACCGCGCTGCGGAAGGCGGGCCTGGCGGTCACGGTCACCCCCGGGAGCTCCGCCGAGGTGAGCGCCGGGGACGTCGTCAGCCAGGACCCGGCGTCGGGCACCCTCACGGCGGGCGACCCGGTCACCCTCGTGGTCTCGGAGGGTCCGCCGCTGGTCGTCGTGCCCAACGTCTCGTCGATGGAGGCCCGCCAGGCGGAGGAGACGATGAAGGCGGCGGGGTTCAAGACACGGTCGAAGAAGCCCGCGGACCACGTCGGTCCCGAGTACGTCCTCGCCTCCTCGCCGCAGGGCGGGGAGCAGGCACCGAAGGGCGCCACCGTCACCCTCGACCTGGGCTGAGCGCCCTCCGGGCTCGAGTGGCTCTGCCCCGCAGCCGGCTGGAGACGGACGCGAAGACCAGTTATCCTGCCATCCTCACGGACGGTGGGAACGCCTTCTCGTGCTCGGGGGAACATGAACATTCGCAGGACTGCGGGGCTCGGCCTCGTCCTGACCCTGCTCGGTGCCCTCACCACCACGGCGCTCACCACTCCGGCGACGGCCGCCTCCACAGGAGAGAGCGCTCCCCAACCCGGTCGGGTGGTCTCGCAGGAGCCGTCGACGAACACGCCGGCGATCATGGACGGCACCGTGCTGTCGATCGCCAGGCTCGGCAGCACCATCATCGTCGGCGGGACGTTCACCAAGGTCCGGGACCCGGGCAGCACCATCGACATCCCGCGCGACCACGTCGTCGCCTTCGACGAGAGCACGGGGATGGTCGAGGCCGGCTTCGCCCCGAACCCGGACGGCCCGGTCTACAAGGTTCTGCCCGCGACCGACAAGAAGTCCGTCTACCTGGGTGGCGACTTCACCAGCCTCGCCTACGACGGAGACGCTGTCGCAGCCAGCCGGCTCACGAAGGTCAGGGTCAGCACCGGCAAGAGGATCAGGACCTTCGCGCCGGGCAGCTGGGACGGTGCGGTCCGCGACCTCGAGGTCACGGGTTCCCGGCTGTGGGTCGCCGGGAAGTTCACCCGGGTCCACGGCAAGAAGCAGAAGGCGCTCGCCACCATCAGCGCCAGCACCGGCGCCTACAGGTCCACCTTCAAGAACAAGCTCGCCGGCCTGCACCGGACGGGCTACTCCTACGACGTGACCGACGTGCTCTCGATCACCACGAACCCGAAGAACAACCGCCTGGTCGCGACCGGCAACTTCACCTCCGTCGACGGCAAGCGCCGCGCCCAGATCGCCATGTTCGACATCTCGAGGACGAGCACCAGGCTGGCGAGCTGGAGCACCAAGCTCTTCGAGTCCAGGTGTGCCAGGCAGTTCGACACGACCATGACCGACACGTCGTTCGCACCCGACGGGAGCTACTTCGCGGTCTCGACCACCGGGTCGTACGGCGGCTCGGCAAGCCTCACCTCCGACAGCGGCTGCGACGTGGTCGCGCGCTTCGAGACGGACCGGTCAGGGCCGTCCGTCCGCCCGACCTGGACGGCCTACACCGGAGGCGACAGCACCTGGTCGATCGAGGTGACCGAGGACGCCATCTACGCAGGCGGGCACCAGCGGTGGCAGAACAACCCGACGGGGAGCAACGCACCGGGCCAGGGCGCCGTCGAGCGGACCGGGATCGCCGCGCTCGACCCCGTGAACGGCCTGCCGTACGCGTGGAACCCGACACGCCTGCCCCGTGGTGTCGGGGTCAAGGACATGCTGGCGACCAAGCAGGGCCTGTACGTCGGGTCGGACACGACCACGTTCGCCGGGCAGACCCGGGATCGGCTCGCCTTCGCGCCGCTGGCTGGCGGCGAGGCCATCCCCGACCACCGCGCGGCCAAGCTGCCGGCCACCGTGGTGACGGCTGCGCAGAGCTCGTCCGAGGCCGTGCTGCGGACCTTTGACGGCAGCAGGGTCACCGAAGGCCCCAGGGCCTCGACCGTCTTCGCGAGCGCTCTCGAAGGCAGCGTCGGGGCCTTCATGCTCGAGGGTGTCCTCTACGTCGCCCGCTCCGACGGGAGCGTGACCAGGCAGACCATGGCCGAGGACGGGTCTCTGGGTCCGCCGACACCCGTGGACGCCGCCGATCAGCTCGTCGAGCAGACCGACTGGCACGGGGCAGACGTCCCCGCCCTCACGAGCCTGTTCTACGACAAGGGCCGGATCTACTTCACCCTGGCGGGACAGAATGCTCTGTACTCGCGTGGGTTCGAGGCGACAGACGATGTCGTCGGTCAGCTCCGGTACTCCAGCGCGGCAGTGAAGGGCATCACCTTCAGCGACGTCCGCGGTGCCTTCCTGGCCGACGGCCGGCTCTACTTCGCCACGTCGTCCGGCCAGCTCTTCGTCGCCCGCTGGAGAGGCACCGCTCCCGTTGCCGGGACGACCGACGCGCTCAAGCGCGCCGGGTCCGGGTGGGCGTCGAGGGTGATGTTCGTGCAGCAGGGCTGAGCCGGCTCGATCCTGGTCCTGCCGTCACGTGGCCGGACCTTTAGAAGGTGTGCGTCTGGCCCCCGCGGAGGTCGACCATCGAGGTCGGCGTCATCTCGCGCACGCGGCCCACGACCAGGCCCCGACCCCGGTCGTTGAGCAGCTCGTCGTGGATGCCGAAGCCCTCCGGTGCCCCGACCGCGCGGGCGAAGTCGATCGTCTCGCGCAACGCGCCCCAGGGGCCGTAGAGCGGCACGGCCACGACGTCGACCCCACCGGGAGCGACCGCGTACGAGTCGCCGGGGTGGAAGAAGGTGGGCTGACCCTCGGAGCGCAGCACGAAGCCGACGTTCCCGATCCGCGGCAGGTCGGGGTGGATGACGGCGTGCGCGCCGCCGACCGCGGTCACGAGCACGTCGCCCAGGGCGGTCTGGTCGTCCGGGGCGAGACCGCTGGCGCCCGGCATCTCCGGGAGCCCGCCGGCCTCGCTCGCCGCCAGGATCGAGGGCTCCACGACGACGCGGGCCCGCGGGTTCGCCGCCAGCAGCGCGGGCAGGGCGGCCGGGTCGAGGTGGTCGGGGTGGCGGTGGGTGACCAGGACGGCATCGAGGTCGGTCAGGCCGTGCCAGGCGTCGGAGAAGGTGCCCGGGTCGATCAGGATCCGGGCGCCGTCGGTCTCGACGAGGACGGCGGAGTGACCGAGGTGCGTGAGCTGCATGGTCCCCACGCTAGTGCCGCGGCACCTGGGCGAACCGGCGCGCGGGTCCTTCACCCCAGGAGCCGCGCCCCGTACGGTGTCACACACCAGCCACGAAGGAGGGTGCGTCGAGATGACCCAGGCGTCCAGCATCACGACACTGCCCAAGACGAACCTGCGCGACCGCGTCTCCCAGGCGCTGCGCTCGGCGATCGTCTCCGGCGAGATGGAGCCCGGCATCGTCTACTCCGCGCCCTCGCTCGCCGGCCGGTTCGGCGTCTCGGCGACCCCGGTCCGGGAGGCGATGCTCGATCTCGTCCGCGAGGGCATGGTCACGATCGTGCCCAACAAGGGCTTCCGCGTGACCGAGGTGGACGACGCCTCGCTCGACCAGGTCGCCCTGATCCGTCAGCTCCTCGAGCCGCCCGTCGTCGGGCGGGTGACGGCGCTCGTGCCGGAGGAGGACCTGCCCGGGCTGCGCCGGCTGGCCCAGGACATCGTGGACGAGGCGGCCGCGGGTGACCTGGTCGCCTACACCGAGGCCGACCGGCAGTTCCACCTGCGCCTCCTCTCCTACGACGGCAACCCGCGCCTGGTCGACCTCGTCTCCGAGCTACGGAGCCAGACCCGGCTGCTGGGCCTGAGCAGCATGCTCGCGAGCGGCGCGCTGGCCGAGAACGCCCGGGAGCACCTGACCCTCGTCGACCTCGTCGAGGCCCGCGACGCCGCCGGCGCCGAGGCCCTCATGCACGCCCACATCGCGCGGACCCGGACGACGTGGGCGGGCCGGACGGGGCTCGGGTGACCAGCTCGCGAGCCTCCCGCCCGAGCGGGGCGGCGTCCCCGCAGGTGGACGCCGACCCGGTCGCCGACGCTTTCCGTGCGGGCGACGAGGTGGCGCTGGCCGACGTGTACGCCCGCTGGTCACCCGTGGTCCACAGCCTCGCGCTCCGCTCCCTCGGCGACGTCGCGGGGGCCGAGGAGGTCACGCGGCGGGTCTTCACCCAGGCGTGGGCCTCGCGGGAGACCTTCGACCCTGCGTCGACCCGGATGGCGGACCGGCTGGTCGGCCTGGCCCGTACATGCATCGCCGACCTCCAGTCCGCGCGGGATCGACGGGGCAGGCCGGCGCAAACCCGCGAAGAAGAGTCGGTGAGATCCGAGTCCAAGACCGGTGCCCTGGCCGAAAGGTTCATGGTTGCAGACAGCATGTCCATCCTGGACACGCTCTCGCGACGGGTCCTGCAGATGGCCCTCGACCTCGTCACGCCCGCTGAGATCGCGGAGCAGACGGGGTTGCGGGTCGATGAGGTCAGGTCCCGGATCGCGGGCAGCCTCATGGACCTACGACAGCAGCTGGAGGCGCGCGATGCACGTTGATCCCGAGCTGCTCACCCTGCTCGCCCTCGGGGCGGCCGGCACCGAGGCCGAGTCGGACCACGTCGCCGCATGCCCGGAGTGCGCGGCCGAGCTGGCGGACCTGCGCCGGGTCGTCGACCTGGCCCGCAGCGCAGTGGTTCTCACGCTCGCGGAGCCCGACCCACGGGTCTGGGCGGCCGTGCGGCGGGAGATCGAGGCACGACCAGCGCAGCAGCAGGACCGCCCGCGGCAGCAGGCCAGGGCTCGTGCGCGACTGACGCCGGTCCAGGAGGCCTGGTCGGCGGCGTCCGGAGAGGCCGAGCTGGCCACGGACGACCAGGGCCGACGGCTGCTGCAGGTCTCCTTGCACGCCGACCTGCCCCGCACCGGCGTACGCCAGGCCTGGCTCGTCCACCGCGACGACCCCGACCGGCGTCAGACCCTCGGGGTCCTCGACGGCCGGCACGGGCTGTGGACGGTCGAGCAGGCGATCGACCTCGAGCAGTTCCCGTTCCTCGAGATCTCCGAGCAGACCATCGGCAGCGTCGCGCACTCCGGCCGGACGGTCGTCCGCGGCGAGCTGGTGCCCGCGGCCTGACCGACCGCACGCGGAGGCTCAGTCCAGCGGGACGACCGACGCAGCCGGGTCGATCTCGGCGAGGTCGGCGAGCCGTCCGAGGCTGACCGGGACCGCGAGCGTCCGTTTCGCCGTCGGTCGCAGGTCCTCGACGGTCAGGGCGCGGCCCTCCTGCTGCGCGGCGAGCAGGGCGGTGGCGAACCCGCACACCCGGCCCTGGCACCACCCCATCCCCGTCCGGGTCAGCAGCTTGGCCGTGCGGGCGTCTCCTCCGCCCAGCTCGTCGCGGGCCTGCTCGACGGTGGCGACGTCGACCTCCTCGCACCGGCAGACCAGGGTCTGCGGCGTGAGCCAGCGAGACCACGTCGGCGGGACGGGGTGTGCCCGGTGCATCGCCGACGCGAAGGCGCGACCGCGCCGGATGCTCCGCTGCAGCCGCCGCTCCCGGCGGCCCGGGACCCCGTGGCCGCGGTCCGTGGCGGCGGTGAGCCCGGCCAGCTCGCCCTCCTGCAGCGCGAGGGCGGCGCCGCCGACCCCGGTCGCCTCGCCGGCGACGTAGACGTGCGGCGCGGTGCTGCGCAGCTGCTCGTCGACGACGGTGACCAGGGAGTCGTCGACGTCGACCCGCGTGTCCGCGTCGACGGCGGTCACCAGCTCCAGCGACGGGGTGAAGCCCCAGCCGAGCGCGACCAGGTCGACCTCGGCGGTCCGTTCGCTGCCGGCGACGAAGCGGCCGTGCGCGTCGAGGCGCGCCGTGGTGACCGACTCGACCGCGTCGCGACCGTCGATCGCGGTGACGACCGTCCGCTGGCGGTAGGGGATCCGGTGGGCGAGCATGGTCCACAGGTAGTCGACCGCGTCGAGACCCTTGCCGGGTGACTGCACGGCGCCGCGGAGCTGACGGGCCCAGCCGGTGAGTGCGTTCGCCTCGCAGACGCCCAGCACCTCGGCACCTGCCTGGGCGAGGCCGGTCGCGACCGGCAGCAGGAACGGTCCCGTCCCGGCGACGACGGCCCGCCGGCCCGCGAGCGACCCGTGGCCCTTGAGCAGCGCCTGCACGCCGCCGGCCGCGAGCACACCCGGCAGGTCCCAGCCGGGCACCGGCAGCTGGCGGTCGTAGCCGCCCGGGCAGAGCACGAGCGCGTCCGCGACGACCTCGGTCGGGACGCGGTCCAGCCCCTCGGCGTGCACACCCTCGACCACGGCGCTGAGCCGGAGCCGCCAGCCCTCGCCCGCCCGCTCGGTGAACCAGACCTGCGCCCCCGGGACGTACGTGATCCGGCCCGCGCGGAGGAGGTCGTCGAAGCGTTCCCGCAGGCGGACGTACGTCCGCCAGTCGTGCTGGCCGTGCTCGCTGTGCTGGCCGTGCTGACTGGCCTGGTCGGCAGCGAGCTCGGTGGCGCTCTGCTCGTCGAGGTGGCGCCAGTACTGCCCGCCCGGCTGCCGGCCGGCGTCGACGACGGTCACGGACAGCCCGCTCGCCGCGGCGGCCACCGCCGCCGCGAGACCGGCCGGACCGGCCCCGACCACGGCGAGGTCCGTCCGTGTGACCGGTGGGAGGCTGCTCACGTCCACTCCTGGGGCGGGCCGGTCCGCAGCCGCATCCCGGGCTGCACCGGGACGAGGCAGGCACGCTGGTCGGGTCGTCCGTCGACCTCGATGAGGCAGTCGAAGCAGACCCCGATCCCGCAGAACAGCCCGCGCGGCCTGCCACGTCGTCGGGTCGTGCGCCAGGACCGGATCCCGGCGTCGGTCAGGGCCGCCCCGACGCTCTGGCCGGGCCGTGCGCTCAGCGGTCGCCCGTCGAGATCGAAGGGCACGGGAGCGGGGCGGGTGGGCTCAGCGGGCACCGGCGAGCTCCTCGTCGGGCTGGGTCGTGGCGCTCCCGGCACCAGGATCGGCATCCACCTCGGCAGCGGGGTCGAACCGTTCCGGGCGGAACGGGTGCAGGTCGATCTCGGTCGCCCGGCCGGTGAGGGCCGACGCGAGCAGCGACCCCGTCCCGACCGACAGCCCGATGCCGGCGCCCTCGTGGCCGCACGCGTGCCAGAGGCCGGGCGCCCGTGGGTCCGGGCCCACCACCGGGAGGTGGTCGGGGCAGTAGGGCCGGAAGCCGGCGTACGCGCGGATCAGCGACGCGTCGCGCAGCACCGGGAAGAGCGCGGCCGCGGCAGCAGCGAGCCGGGCCAGCACGGGCAGCGAAGGGGTGCGGTCGAAGCCGACCCGTTCGCGCGAGGCGCCGACCAGGACGGTGCCGCTCGGCGTGCCCTCGATCACGGGCGAGGTCTGCAGCGCCTCGTCCGAGCTCGCGACGTCGGCGACGTAGCTCGCGCCGTACACCTTGTGCCGCACCACCGGGGGCAACGGCTGGGTGACCAGCACGAACCCGCGGCGCGGCAGCACCGGCAGGTGCACGCGAGCGAGCCGGGCGACCTCGCCCGACCACGTCCCGGCGGCGTTCAGCACGGCGGGGGCGCTGACCGCCCCGGCCGCCGTCGTGACGCCGGTGACCGTGTCGCCGTCGCGCAGGAACCCGGTGACCGCGGTCCCGGTGACCACCTGCGCGCCGAGCCCGCGGGCCAGCCGGAGCAGGTGGGCGGTGAGCAGCATCGGCTGCACCTGCGCGTCCTGGGGGTAGAAGACGCCGCCGGCCAGGTCGCGGGTGAGGAACGGCTCGTACGCGGGCAGGTCGTCAGCCGTGACGGGAACGCCGTCGATGCCGGCGCCACGCTGGTGGACGGCGAAGGCCTCCAGCGCGTCCAGACCCACCGTGGTCTCGCTGACGACCAGGCCGCCCTTGGCCTCGTGCTCCCAGTGCCGGCCGTGCTCGGCCAGGTCCTCGGTCCAGACGCGGTGCGAGAGCAGGGCCAGCTCGAGCTCGGGGCCGGGTTCCTTGTCGGAGAGCAGCAGGTTGCCCTCCCCCGCGCTGCTCGTGCCCCCGGCCACGGGCCCGCGGTCGACGACGACGACCCGGAGGCCCGCCTGCGCGGCGAAGTACGCGCAGGCGGCACCCACCGCGCCTGCGCCGATCACGACGAGGTCAGCCGTTCTCACGACGCGCACCAGAGGCGAGCGGGCAGAGACCGGCGCGCTATCCCTCCGAGCGTCGGCAAGCGGAGGGCCCTGGCGCAGTCTGGACGACCAAGCGATGAAGTGGCGGCGCCCAGGTCGACCGACGTGCAGGCTGCCGCCGCTGCAGAGCGCGGGAGGAAGACCGCGTCAGAGGGTCCCGGAGCGGGCGCGAGGAGGAGCAGCACAGTCACAGGGTGAAGCCCGCGGGGAACGGGTCGGTCGGATCGAGCAGGTACTGGCCCATGCCCGTCACCCAGGCCCGGCCGGTGATGCTCGGGAGCACGGCCGGCAGGTCGCCCACGATCGTCTCGCCGAGCAGCCGGCCGGTGAAGCGCGAGCCGATGAACGACTCGTTGACGAGCTCGTCGCCGACGGCCAGCTCGCCGCGCGCGTGCAGCTGCGCCATCCGGGCGGAGGTGCCGGTGCCGCAGGGCGACCGGTCGAACCAGCCGGGGTAGATGGCCATCGCGTGGCGCGAGTGCTGGGCGGTCGAGCCGGGCGCGGCGAGGTAGACGTGGTGGCAGCCGTTGATGTCGGCCTGCACGGGGTGCACCGGCCGGTCCTGCTCGTCGATGGCCGCCATGATCGCCAGGCCGGCGTCGAGCAACCGGTTCTTGGCCGCGTGCTCGAACGGCAGGCCGAGCGACTCGAGCTGGACCACGGCGTAGAAGTTGCCCCCGTACGCGATGTCGTACGTGACGTCGCCCCACCCGGGGACCTCGACGGTGCGGTCGAGCCCGAGGCTGAACGAGGGCACCATCTCCAGGGTCACCGACGTGGCGTGGCCGTCGGACACGGCGACCTTGGCCACGACGAGCCCGGCGGGGACCTCGAGGCGGATGGTCGTCACCGGCTCGACCACGGGGACCATGCCGGTCTCGACCAGCACGGTCGCGACCCCCATGGTGCCGTGGCCGCACATCGGCAGCAGCCCGGAGACCTCGATGAACAGCACGCCCCAGTCGGCGTCCGGCCGCGTCGGCGGCTGCAGGATCGCGCCGCTCATCGAGCCGTGCCCGCGCGGCTCGCACATCAGCAGGGTGCGCAGGTCGTCGCAGTTCGCCATGAACCACAGGCGGCGTTCCGCCATGCTCGCGCCCGGGATGACGCCGAACCCGCTCGTGACCACCCGTGTCGGCATGCCTTCGGTGTGCGAGTCGACCGCGGAGAAGACGCGGCTGGCCCTCACCTCTTGGACCCCGGAGCCTGTCGGAGGGCCTGGGCCTGGTGAAGGGCCCCGTCGACCCGGCTGGGCACGTCGGCCCCGTCGCGCAGCTCGGCGGGCAGCAGCCCCTGCGGAAACCCCTGGAACGCGACCGGCCGCAGGAAGCGGTCGATCGCGGCGGTGCCGACCGACGTGGTCGACGGGGCGGTCGTCGCCGGGGACGGCCCGCCGTGCTGCTGGGCGTAGGTGACGCTGACGCCGGTGGGCCAGCCGTTCCAGAGCAGCCGGCCGGCCCTGGTCGCCAGGACGGCGACGAGCTCGGCGACCCCGCTGGTGGCCGCGTCGGACTCCTCGCCGAAGACCGAGGCGGTCAGCTGCCCGTCGATCGTCTGCGCCAGCGCGAGGAGGTCGTCCTCCGCGGTGTACGTCGCGACGAGCAGCGTTGGCCCGAAGCACTCGCGGAAGAGCTCCTCGACGTCGGCGAGCAGGCTGGCCACGTCGGTGACCAGCACCGTCGGCGCGGGCGTCCCGTCCGCGGAGTCCTCGCCGCCGCGCACCAGCACGCTCACGTGCGGCACGTCCTCGAGCTCGTGTCGCACGCGGTTGTGGCCCTCGACCATGCGCTCCGACAGCATCGGGGCCGGACCGGAGAGCTCGGTCGTGCGCAGGGCCTCGAGCGCGCTCGACCCCTCGGGCACGAGCAGCACGCCCGGCTTGGTGCAGAACTGCCCGACCCCGAGCGTGAACGAGGCGACGGCCTGCGCCGCGATCTCGGGGCCGCGGGCCTCGGCAGCGGCCCGGGTGACGAACACCGGGTTGACGCTGCCCAGCTCGCCGAAGAACGGGATCGGCACGGGCCGGCCGTTCGCCAGGTCGAAGAGCGTGCGACCGCCCGTGGTGGACCCGGTGAACGCGCCGGCCTGGACCCCGGGGTCGGTCAGCGCGGCCCGGCCGGCCTCGTCGCCCACGAGGAGGGTGAACAGGTCGTCGGGCGCACCCGAGGCGGCCAGCGCGCGCTGGACGACCTCGGCCGTGGCGACCGAGAGCCGCAGGTGGCCCGGGTGCGCCTTGAGCAGCACCGGGCAGCCGGCGGCGAGCGCCGAGGCGGTGTCGCCGCCGGCGACGCTGAACGCGAACGGGAAGTTCACCGCGGCGAAGACGACCACCGGGCCGAGCGGCACCTGCGTACGGCGCAGGTCCGGTCGCGGGGCGCCCATCGGCCAGTCCGGGTCGGCGTGGTCGACGCGGACGTCGAGGTAGCCCCCGTCGCGCAGCACCTCACCGAACAGCCGCAGCTGGAACGTGGTGCGCTGCAGCTCACCGCGGAGCCGCCCCTCCGCCAGGTGCGACTCCGCCATGGCGAGCGGGACGAGATCGTCGCCCGCCGCGTCCAGGGCGTCGGCAACCGCGTCCAGCACGCGGGCGCGCTCCGCCCGGCTGGTGCCCGCCCAGCGCTGCCCCGCCACCACCGCGGCGGCGACGAGCTCGGGGACGGCGTCCGGCGCGGTCTCCGCGGGGACCGGGAGCTGGGTGGTGCTCGGGTGCGTGCTCACGCGACTACTTGTAGCCCTTCGCCAGAGCGGCCTCGGTGTCGGCCACCACGCGGTCGTGGATCGCGGTCGGCAGCGGCGCCCGCGGCGGGCGGCAGACGCCACCCTTGCGGCCGACGACGTCCATCGAGAGCTTGATCGCCTGGACGAACTCGGTCTTCGAGTCCCAGCGCAGCAGGGAGTGCAGGTCGCGGTAGATCGGGAGCGCCCGGGCCAGGTCGGCCGGGTCGCCGGAGGTCACCAGCTCGTACAGCTCGAGGGTCGACTGCGGCAGCGCGTTCGGGTAGCCCGCGACCCAGCCGACCGCACCGGCCACGCCGAGCTCCAGCAGGACGTCGTCGGAGCCGACGATGAGGTCGAGGTCGGGAGCGAGCTCGGCGATCTCGTACGCGCGGCGCACGTCGCCGGTGAACTCCTTGACCGCCACGATCAGGCCCTCGGCGTGCAGCTGCGCGAGCACCGCCGGCAGGAGGTCGACCTTGGTGTCGTACGGGTTGTTGTAGGCCACGACCGGGAGCCCGACCTTGGCCGCCTCGCGGTAGTGCCGCAGGACGGTGTCGGCGTCGGCGCGGTAGGTGTTCGGCGGCAGCAGCAGCACCGACGACGCGCCGGCCTCGGCCGCCTGCTCGATCCAGCGGACGCTCTGCAGCGTCCCGTAGGCACCGCAGCCGGCCATCACGCCGAAGCCCTCGGGGCTGGCCTGGACCGCCGTCTCGACGACCTTGGCGCGCTCGGCGTCCGACAGCGTCTGGTACTCCCCCAGCGAGCCGTTCGGCGCGACGCCGTGGGTGCCGTACGCGGCGAGCCAGGCGACGTGCTCACCGAAGGAGTCGTAGTCGACGCTGAGGTCGTCGTTGAAGGGCAGCGCGGTCGCGGTGTAGACCCCGCGCCAGGGCGTGCTCGGGGACGCGGTGGTGCTCGGTGCGGCGTCGGCCATGGGGACCATCCTCTCTCGATAGTCAGTACCATATGCAATTGCACAAACAGGCGCAACCCGCTGTGATCCTGAACGAGAAGCACCTCCCTCTGGTGCCTGGCGCACGCTCGCCGTGTCGATGACGGCCCTGCTGGTCCGGGACGTGCTGGTGACCGTCCTCTACCTCAACCACACGACGCACCTCGAGGCCATCGACAGCCGGCTCACGCTGCTCGGGACGGTGATCGCGCTCGTCGTCGGCTTCATGGTCAACGCCGCGTACGGACGGTGGTGGGAGGCCCGGACGCTGTGGGGGCAGGTCGGGAGCTCCTCGCGCAGCCTCGCGCGCCAGGCGGTCGTCCTGGTCCACGAGCGCGGGCCCGGGGCCGGGCCGGGCTGGCCGCCCGCCTGGCCGCCACCAGATCGCGTACGGGCACGTCCTGCGCACCTCCCTGCGGGGGCAGCCGCTGCCGCGCTGACCGACGCCCAGGGCGGCCCGGAGCGCATCAAGAACACCCCGCTGCCCAGATGCTGGGCGACGAGCCGCCCCGCCCGGTAGGACCGGTCGAGCAGGTCCTCCACCAGGCCGCGCCGTACGTCGGCCCGCCCTGCCCGACGGCGTGGACGGGGCCTAGATTTCCGCCAGGGCCAGAGGGGCTGGCCACCGACGAGGAGCACACACCACATGGCGATGGAGAACGACCTTCACAAGCTCAACGGCATCGGACCGAAGCACACCGAGATGCTCGAGAGCATCGGTGTCGACTCGATCAAGGAGCTCAGCCACCGCAACCCCGCGTCGCTGACCCAGATGATCCTCGACCGGCACGGCCGCGTGATCGGGGTCTCGGAGAAGCAGGTCGGGGCCTGGATCGACGAGGCCAAGACGCTCCAGGGCTGACGCTCGACCCGGCGTTCGACTCGGGGCGCTGCGGGCGCCGGGCTCAGTCGGCCCGGTCCACGCGGGCGAGGACGTCACCGAGCACCTCGCCCGCAGCCCGCGCCTCCTCGAGCGTGACGTCGAGGTGGGTCACGGCCCGGACCGTGCGCGTCCCGACGGTCCCGACCCGGACGCCCCGGGTCGCCGCCGCGGCGACGACCTCGGTGGCCGGCACGGACCCGGTGTCGAGGGCGACGATGTTCGTCTCCACGGCCGCGGGGTCGATCGCCTGCGGTGCCGTCGCCGCCACGGCGTCGGCGAGGGCGCGAGCCGCGACGTGGTCGTCGGCCAGCCGGTCGACGTGGTGCTCGAGCGCGTGCAGGCCGGCCGCCGCGAGGATCCCCGCCTGCCGCCAGCCCCCGCCGAGCCGCTTGCGCTGGACCCGGGCGCGGGCCATGTCGGCCGCCGAACCCACCAGCACCGAGCCGACCGGAGCACCCAGGCCCTTCGACAGGCACAGGCTCACGGTGTCGAACAGCCGTCCGTAGGTGTCCAGCGAGATCCCGGTGGCGACCGCCGCGTTGGGCAGGCGGGCCCCGTCCAGGTGGAAGGCGATGCCGAGGTCGCGGCACAGGTCCGCCGTCGCCTGCAGCGAGTCGAGCGGCTGGACGGTGCCGCCGCCGAAGTTGTGGGTGTTCTCCACCGCGACGCAGGCCGTCGAGACGAGGTACGGGCCGGCGTCCGGCGACACGATCGCCGCCACCTCCGCCGCGTCCAGCTTGCCGTGCACGGAGGGCCAGGTGCGCATCGTCACGCCGGTCAGGGCGCCGTGCGCCCCCATCTCCGCCCGGGCGACGTGCGCGTTGACGTCGCAGAGCACCTCGGTGCCCGGGGCGACGTGCAGCCAGACGCCCAGCACGTTCGTCATCGACCCGGTCGCGCAGAAGAGCCCGGCCTCGTGCCCCAGCATCGCGGCGGCACGCTCCTCGAGCGCGTGGATGGTCGGGTCCTCGTCGTAGACGTCGTCCCCCACCGGCGCGGACGCCATGGCCTCGCGCATGGCGGGGGTCGGCACGGTGACGGTGTCGGAGCGCAGATCGATCACTGGTCGACCCTAGCCACCCACGAACCACGAAAGTGGTCGGTCCCAGCCGCAGGTGATGCCTGCGCAGACTGGGAACGACCACTTTCCGAGGAACGGTCAAGCAGCGGCGACTAGTCGCAGGAGCAGGTGCCGTTCATCGAGCGCTGCATGAAGCACTCGGGGCACGGCTCGCCCCACAGCTCGCTGATGAACGGGCCGCCGCCGTCACCGCTCTGGAACTCGGGCAGCGGCACGAACTCCTCGCCGATCTGCACGTAGGTCTTGCCGGCCCAGGCCACGGCCTTGTCCTGCAGCGACAGGGCCACGTACGAGCGGCTCTGCGGCAGGTGGATGCTGTCCCACTCGACGCCCTTGAGCAGCTTGATGAGCTTGGGGCGGACCTCCGGGTTGGCCCCGAACTCACGCAGCGCGGAGTCCAGCGACTTCTGCGGGATCCGGCCGATGCCGTCGAGCTCGGTCCGCGTCCAGCGGCAGACCGGGACCGAGGTGTCGCCGTCGGCGACCGGGACGACCTCCAGCCCGACGATGTGCGGGCACCCTCGCAGGTGCGTACGCTGCCCGCCCTCGGTCCGGTAGAGGGTCGCGGTCAGGGTGTTCGTCTCGGTCTTGGGGTCGGTCTTCGTCGCAGTCTTCGCCTTGGTCACACTACTTACGATGACACAGGCGCTTGAATCAGAGCGAAACCGGCGCGTAGGCCTGGACGGGGTTCGTCCGCCGGATGCGGCCCGAGGTCAGGCGTTCGGCCACCAGGAACGCGAGCTCCAGGCTCTGGTTCCGGTTCAGCCGCGGGTCGCACAACGTCTCGTAACGGTTCACCAAATCGGCCTCGACGATCTCGTCGCTGCCCCCCACGCACTCGGTCACGTCGTCCCCGGTGAGCTCCACGTGGACGCCGCCCGGCCAGGTGCCGAGCTCCTCGTGAACGTCGAAGAAGCCGTTCAGCTCATCCATGACGTCGGCGAAGGCCCGGGTCTTGTAGCCGTTGCGCGCCTCGAAGGTGTTGCCGTGCATCGGGTCGGACACCCAGGCGACCTGGCGCCCGCTCGCGGTCACCTTGGCCACCAGCTCGGGGAGGACGTCGCGGATCTTGCCCGCCCCCATCCGGGTGATGAAGGTGATCCGGCCGGGGACGTGGTCGGGGTCGATCCGGTCGGCCAGCCCGAGCGCGACGTCGGCGGTCGTGGTCGGGCCGAGCTTGATGCCGATCGGGTTGTGCATGTGGCGCATCAGCTCGACGTGCGGGCCCTCGAGCTGCCGGGTGCGCTCGCCGATCCAGAGGAAGTGGCCCGACGTGCCGTACGGGTTGCCGGTCCGGGAGTCGACGCGGGTCAGCGCGTGCTCGTACTCCAGCAGCAGGGCCTCGTGGCTGGAGTAGAAGTCGACGGTGCGGAACGTGTCCTCGTCGATCCCGCACGCCACCATGAACGCCAGCGCCCGGTCGATCTCGTTGGCCAGCTGCTGGTACTGCACACCGGCCGCGGAGGTCTTGACGAAGTCGGCGTTCCAGCTGTGCACGCTGCGCAGGTGCGCGAACCCGCCGGTCATGAAGGCCCGGGTGAGGTTCAGCGTGGCGGCGGAGGCGTGGTAGACCCCCAGCAGCCGCTCCGGGTCGGGGACGCGGGAGGACTCGGTGAAGTCGAAGCCGTTGACCGCGTCACCGCGGTAGGCGGGGAGCGTCACCCCGCCCCGGGTCTCGTCGTCGGAGCTGCGGGGCTTGGCGTACTGCCCGGCCATCCGGCCGACCTTGACGATCGGCACCTGCGCGGCGTAGGTGAGCACGACCGCCATCGACAGCAGCGTGCGGAGCTTGCCCTGGATGTTCTGCGCGGTCACCCCGGCGAACGTCTCGGCGCAGTCGCCACCCTGGAGGAAGAACGCCTCGCCGGCGGCGACGCTGGCCATCTTGGCCCGCAACGAGTCGCACTCGGCCGCGAACACCAGCGGCGGGAGGACCCGGAGCCGGTCGACCGCGCTCGCGACGGCGAGCGGGTCGCGATAGGTCGGCTGCTGCCTGGCATCGAGGGCGTGCAGCTCCGCGAGGGTCGGTACCCCCGCCTCGCTCAGTCGGGCCTGGACCGTCTCGGACATCCCGCAAGGGTACGGGAGCCCACGAGCACGGCTCCCGAGTTTCCACGCGGCGAAGAACCCGCGACGGGACGCCTCCTCAGCCACGTCCCCTGAGCCTGTCGAAGGGCCGCTCACGTCCCCTGAGCCTGTGGAAGGGCCCGGAACGGGTTGACGTCCCACTCGGAACAGGAACGCCAACCTCTTCGAGGCCCTTCGACAAGCTCAGGGGACGTCGTTTCAGAGCGTCCTCAGGCCTGCGGGCTGACCTCGTCGAGCGTGGCAGCCCTGGCCTCCTCGACGGCGAGCTCCCTGGCCACCGGGGCGGAGAGGTCGACGTGCTCCTGGCCCGAGAGCTCCATGATCGCGTACATGATCTCGTCGGTGATCGAGCGCAGGACGAGGCGGTCGGCCTCCATCCCTGCGTAGCGGGAGAAGTCGAGCGGTTCGCCGAAGGGGACGGTCGGGCTGACGACCCGGCGGATGATCTTGCCGGGCGGGGCCATCACGTCGGTGCCGGTGACGGCGGTGGGGATCACGGGCACCCCGGCCATCAGGGCGAGCCGCGCCACCCGGTCCGGCCCCTGTAGAGCCGGCCGTCGTGGCTGCGCGTGCCCTCCGGGTAGATCCCGAACGGCTCGCCGCGCTCGAGGACGGCCAGCCCGGCCCGGAACGCGCCCTCGCTGGCCCGGTCGCCGCTCCGGTCGACCGGCACCTGGCCCGTGCCGGCGAGGAAGCGCTTCTGGGCCCAGCCCTTCACCCCTGCGCCGG
>Ga0210040_10000468_pt1 | contig 67891 bp, 61 predicted proteins | sample CryGeyCG12114_NA_FD_185462 | JGI IMG/M metagenome (GOLD analysis project Ga0210040, IMG submission 185462) | Groundwater microbial communities from aquifer - Crystal Geyser CG19_WC_8/21/14_NA (SPAdes) (version 2) | ecosystem: Environmental > Aquatic > Deep subsurface > Groundwater | place: USA...
GGGCAGCGGCCTGGCGGCGCTGTCGCAGGCGACCACGCTGGGCTGGACCAGCTGGGTGGTCATCGGCGGGCTGACCCTCTTCGCCCTGGGCATGCCGACCTTCGTGCTCTTCGAGCGCCGGGTGGCCCACCCACTGGTCGACATGACGCTCTTCCGGGACCGACCCTTCGCCCTTGGCCTGCTCGCCTCGTTCCTCAACTCCACGTCGCAGGCCGGCGTGCTGCTGCTCTTCTCGCTGTACTTCCAGGCCGTGCAGGGCGTGGACCCGTTGTCGGCCGGGCTCCGCGTCCTGCCCCTGGCGGTGGCGACGCTGATCTTCTCCTCGTCCTCGGGTCTGTTCCAGCGCTGGGTCTCACCGCGCGCCCTGGCCGTGGTCGGCAACCTCTGCACCGGCGCCGGCCTCGCCGTGCTCGCCTGGTCGGTGATCACGGACGCCGGCTACGTGGCCATCGCCGCGGGTCTGGTGCTCGCCGGCGCAGGGTCCGGGCTGTTCATGCCGTCCAACACCACGGCGCTCATGGGCGCCATGCCGCACGAGAGGCTGGGCATCGCCAACGCCATGCGGCTGATGCTGCAGCAGAGCGGGTTCGTGGTCGGCACCGCCGTCGTCCTCTCCGTGCTCACCGCCCCGCTCGCGCCGGAGCTCCGGCAGTACGCCTTCGCGGGCACGCTGTCGGACGTCTCGGTCGACGGACTGGCCGATCTCCTGCGCGGTTACCGCTGGACCCTGTTCACCATGCTCACGCTCAACGCGGCGACCGTGCTGACCTCGCTGGCTGCGCTGCGCGCGAGCAGGCGGGCCGAGGAAGCGGTCAGTCCTTCCGGGGGTCCGACAGCCGGCCGATGATCGCCAGCGCGCTCTCGGTGACGACGGCCGCCTGCTCCTCGGTCTCGCAGCCGATGATCTGGCGCCCCGCCTCCCCCATGGCCGCGGTGAGGATGGAGACCAGGAGGCGGTCGGCCGGCCCGGTGCCGACGGCGAGGAGCACGGCGTTCTGCCGCACCCAGTCGTTGCGCCGGCGGCTGCGCACGAGGAAGAACCCGGGCGGGCCGTCGCCGTCGAGGAACAGCCGGGCCAACGCCCGGCGCTCCCACGTCGTCTCCAGGTAGGCCCGCGCCCCCACGAGGAACAGCTCGGCCGGCGACGTCGTCCCGGACCGGCGCGCCAGCGCGACCGCCGTGGCCGCCCGCTCCTCGTAGGCCGCCTGGTGGTCCTCCCACACGGCGAGGAACAGCTCGGACTTGCCGCCGTAGTGGTGGTAGAGGCTGCCCACGCTCAGTCCCGCGCGCTCGACGACGTCGGCCACGCTGCACTCGGCGAATCCACGCTGGGCGAACACCTCGCCGGCGGCGGCGATCAGGGTCCGGCGCGTCTCAGCGGTCCGGCTCCACTGCCAGGCGCTGCCCGGCGACTGCCCGCTCGCCCGCACCGGACCACACCCCTCGACCCGACGACCGCGACCGCCGGAACACTACTGGCGCGTAGTGGCCTGCGTCACCTCACCGATCCGGCACGGGCGTGCGCGCGGAGTCGCAGAGCCTCTTGCAAAAGAACTTCGAACCCTGAATGGTTAGGAACTGTGATCGAAGCCACCGCGACCGGGGCCCGCACGGTCGCCCGTCTGGCCCGGCACGTCGAGGTGGCTCTCGCCGGGTGCGATCTCTCCGTGCCGCAGTACCGGTTGCTGAGCCTCCTGTCGGAGGGCTCGGTGAACGCCTCCACGCTCGCCCAGCGGCTGGTGGTGAGCCGCCCCAGCGTCACCGCGCTGGTGGACGGCCTCGTCGCCCGCGGCATGGTCGAGCGGGGCACGGACCCGGCCGACCGCCGCCACGTCACCCACCTGGTGACCGAACGCGGCGAGCAGGTCCTCGCCGAGGCCGACCTCGCCGCGGCCGCCCGGCTGCGGGACCTCTCCGTCCACCTCTCCCCCGAGGACGCTCCCGCCGCACGTGCGGGCCTGGCCGCCTGGGGGCGCGCGCTGGACTCCTACCGCGACACCGCCGCCCGCGCCCCCCACTGGCCCGAGAAGTCCCCGACAGGAGACAGCATGCCGCCGACCGCGCCCCAGGAAGAGCCCACCGCGCCCCAGGCAGAGCAGAGCCCGGAGGACGCCGCGGAACGTCAGGCGCTCGTGGAGCGCGCCGCCGCCACCGGGACGATGGGTGCCCTCTGGGCGCGCGTGCAGCCCGACGCCCCGGCCATCTACTCCGCCCAGGGCAACCGGACCTTCGCCCAGCTGAACGCCCGTGCCAACCAGCTGGTGCGTGCCCTGCGCGCCCGCGGGGTGCAGGCGGGCGACTCCGTGGCGCTGATCTGCTCCAACCGGCCCGAGTTCGTCGAGACGATCAACGCGACGCAGCGGGCCGGCCTGCGGCTCACGCCGGTCAACTGGCACCTCACGCCCGACGAGACCGGCTACATCCTGCGTGACTGCGGTGCCGCAGCCGTCATCGTCGAGGGCCGGTTCGCGGGGAACGTCGACGGCGCGCTGGACGGCGTCAATGCCCGCGCCCTGTTCGTCGTCGACGGCACCGCCCCCGGCTTCGAGGACTACGAGCAGGCGGTGTCCGCCGAGTCCACCGAGGACATCGACGACCCGGTGCTGGGCAGCACCATGGCCTACACCTCGGGCACCACCGGCCGCCCGAAGGGCGTGCACCGGGCGGGCGTCGCCGTCTCCCCGTTCACCACCCTCATCGGCGAGGTGTCGGGCTACGTCGCGGGCCAGGACCTCAACCTGGTCACCGGCCCGCTGTACCACTCCGCACCGCTGGCCTTCTCCCTGAGCCTGCCGATGACCCGTGGCGCCGGCGTCGTCCTCATGGACAAGTGGGACGCCGAGGAGACGCTCCGCCTCATCCAGGAGCACCGGATCACGCACACGCACCTGGTGCCCACCATGTTCCACCGCATGATCTCGCTCCCCCAGGAGGTCAAGGACCGCTACGACACGAGCAGCCTGCGCCACGTCTGGCACGGCGCCGCTCCCTGCCCCGTGCCGGTCAAGCAGGCGTTCATGGACTGGCTGGGCCCGATCGCCTGGGAGTACTACGCGGCCACCGAGGGCTTCGGCTCGGTCGTGGGCCCGCACGAGTGGCTCGCCCGCCCCGGCACCGTCGGACTGCCGCCCGCCGGGCACATCCGGATCCTCGACGACGCCGGCGAGGAGCTCCCCGCCGGCGTCCCGGGCACCATCTACCTGCGGGCGCCCGACACCAACCGGTTCGTCTACCTCGGCGACCAGGCCAAGACCGAGTCCTCGTACAAGGGCGACTACTTCACCCTCGGCGACGTCGGCTACCTCGACGAGGACGGCTGGCTCTTCCTCACCGACCGCAGCGTCGACCTGATCATCTCCGGCGGGGTCAACGTGTACCCCGCGGAGGTCGAGGCCGTGCTCATCACCCACCCCTCCGTGGGCGACGTCGGCGTCATCGGGGTGCCCGACCCCGAGTGGGGTGAGTCGGTGAAGGCCGTCGTCGAGCTGCAGCCCGGCTACCAGGCCTCCCCCGCGCTCGCCGAGGAGCTGAGCACCTGGGCCCGCGAGCGGCTGGCCCACTTCAAGTGCCCCCGCACCGTCGACTTCGTCGAGGAGTTGCCGCGCACCCCGTCCGGGAAGCTGTCCAAGCGCACCCTGCGGGAGAACTTCCGCCAGCAGGCCGCCGCCGGCACGGACGCCTGAGAGGCGATGACCCGAAAGGACATGCCATGCCCCTGACAGTCCGTCCGATCCCCACGCTCGACGAGCGCATCAACGACATCCGGATGCGCACCGCGGAGATCGTGAACGACGACATCCTCCCGCACGAGCGCGATCTCTGGCGCTCCGCGCACGGCGGCGCCGTCGAGACCGAGCCCTCGGTCATCGACGCCAAGGAGCTGCGCGAGGAGATCAAGCAGAAGGTCCGGAAGGCCGGCCTCTGGGCGCCGCACCTGCCGCAGGAGTACGGCGGCATGGGCCTGGACTTCCTCGCCCACGCCTACATGAACGAGGTGCTCGCCTACGCCATGGGCGCGGCCGCGCTGTTCGGCGTCGTGGCCCCCAACTCGGGCAACCAGACGATCCTGCTCAAGTACGGCACCGAGGAGCAGAAGGAGCAGTGGCTCCGCCCGCTCGTCGAGGGCGAGATGGAGTCCGGCTTCTCGATGACCGAGCCGGAGAACCCGGGCTCGGACCCCCGCTCGCTCACCACGACCGCGGTCCGCGACGGCGACGAGCTCGTGCTCAACGGGCACAAGTGGTTCACCTCCAACGGCAACGCGGCCGACTTCTTCATCGTCATGACGCGCGTCGTCGACGCCGACCACGACCCCGCCACCGGCCGCGGCCAGATGGCCCAGCTCATCGTGCCGACCGACGCCCCCGGCGTGAACATCGTGCGCGGCGTGGGCATCTGGGGCCGGCCGACGTCGGACCACGTCGAGGTCCGCTACGAGAACGTGCGGCTGCCCGCGAAGAACCTGCTCGGAGCCGTCGGGCAGGGCCACCAGGCCGCGCAGGACCGGCTCGGCGCCGGCCGGGTGTTCCACTGCATGAACTCCATCGGGCAGATGTGGCGCGCCTTCGACCTCATGGTCCAGCGGGCCACCACCCGCACCGTCCACGGCGGGCCGCTCCAGGACAAGCAGTTCGTCCAGGGCTTCATCGCCGACAGCTACATGGACATCAGCGCCGCCCGGCTCATGACGATCCAGGCCGCCGAGCGCGTCGCCCGCAACGACCGCGGCGCGCGCACCGACATCTCCTCGATCAAGGTCTTCGTGCCGGCGGCCTACTCCCGCGTCGTCGACCGCGCCATCCAGGTGTGGGGCGCGGCCGGCGTCTCCAGCGACCTGCCGCTGTCCGGCATGTACCTGGGTGCGCGCACCCTGCGGCTCGCCGACGGCCCGGACGAGGTGCACAAGGTGCTGATCGCCAAGCACGTCCTCGACCGCTACGCCACCGAGGGCGGCTGGGACTTCGGCAACTGACCTGCTCGCCCCCCACCGTCCGAACCACTTGTCCCGTCCGTACGACTTCTGAGAGGTTCACCCCATGCTGATGCAGTTCGACAAGGAGCAGGAAGAGCTGCGCCGGACCCTGCGCCGCTTCCTCGAGACCAAGTCCTCCTCGGAGGAGGTCCGCCGCCTGATGGAGACCGAGGAGGGCTACGACCCCACGGTCTGGAAGCAGATGGCCGACCAGCTCGGCCTGCAGGGCCTGGCGATCCCCGAGGAGTTCGGCGGCTCGGGCTTCAGCATCCTGGAGACCGCGCTCGTGACCGAGGAGATGGGCCGCGCCCTGCTGCCGGCTCCCTTCCTCGCCACGGTCCTCGGGGCCAACCTGCTCCAGCTGTCGGACGACCAGCAGGCCAAGGCCGACCTCCTGCCCGGCATCGCCGACGGGTCGACCATCGCCACCGTCGCCCTGGCCGAGGCCGACGGGAAGTGGACGACGGAGAACCTGCAGACCCGCGCCACGCAGGCCGGCGACGGCTGGACCCTCGAGGGCCAGAAGTCCTTCGTCCTCGACGGCACCACGGCCACCCTGCTGCTGGTCGTCGCGGAGGCCCCCGGCGGCCCCAGCGTGTTCGCGGTCGAGGGTTCGGCGGCCGGCCTCACCCGCCGCGGCCTGACCACCCTCGACATGACGCGCAAGCTCGCCGAGGTCGGCTTCTCCGGCACCCCGGCCCGCCTCGTCGGGGCCGAGGGCGACGCCGCGACGCTGGTTCCCCAGCTGATGCGCACCGCGGTCGTGCTCCTCGCCACCGAGCAGGTCGGCGGCGCCCAGCGCTGCCTGGAGCGGACCGTCGAGTACGTCAACATCCGGTACCAGTTCGGCCGCCCGGTCGGCAGCTTCCAGGCGGTCAAGCACCGCTGTGCGGACATGCTGCTCGAGGTGGAGTCCGCGCGCTCCGCGGCCTACTACGCCCTCTGGGCGCTGGCCGAGGGTGCCGACGACGCCGAGATCTCCGTGGACCTGGCCAAGGCGTACTGCTCCGAGGCCTACTGGATCGCGGCCTCGGACTCGATCCAGCTGCACGGAGGCATCGCCTTCACGTGGGAGCACGACGCGCACCTGTACTACCGGCGCGCGAAGTCCACGAGCCTGCTGTTCGGCACCCCGACCGAGCACTGGGACGCGGTGGCCGAGAAGCTGCTCGCCTGACCGACCGCGCACCGCGACCCCCGCGTCGGCCTCCGGGCCGGTGCGGGGGTCGCTGCACGTGGACGGCCTACGCGTCCGGGGCCGCCCACCGGGCGCGGGCCACCGCGAGGCGCTAGAACGGGGTCATGTGCCATGACCACGACAGCCGCCCGCCCGCTCCGCCTCGCAGCGGGGCCGTGGCCACCCGGGAGACGCTCACCCTGACCTCCGCCGACGGGACACCGTTCGCCGCCGCGTACGCGGCGCCCGAGGGCACACCGGGGGTCGGCGTGGTCGTCCTCCCGGACATCCGCGGGCTGCACCCCTACTACGTCGCGCTGGCCGAGCGGTTCGCCGAGGCCGGCGTCGCGGCGGTCGCGATCGACTGGTTCGGCCGGACGGCCGGCGTGCCGGAGGGCGGCACCCGGGGGGAGGACTTCGGCTGGCAGGAGCACATCCCGCAGACGACCGCGGCGGGGATCGACGCCGACGTCGTCGCCGCCATGGCCGCGCTCCGCGAGCGGCACGGCACCGACCTGCCGGTGGTCACCGTCGGGTTCTGCTTCGGCGGGAGCCACTCCTGGCGGCAGTCCGGCGGCGACCTCGGACTCGCCGGGTGCGCCGGCTTCTACGGGCGGCCCTCGCTGGTGGGGAACGCGGCCACCCGCGCCCACCTGCCCACGGTGATGCTCATCGCCGGCGCGGACAAGGCCACCCCGGTCGAGGACCAGCTGGCGCTGGCCGAGGCCATGCGCGCCGCCGGGGCCGACGTGGACGCCCCGGTCTACGACGGGGCGCCGCACTCCTTCTTCGACCGCGCCTACGGCGACTGGAGCGACGCCTGCCGGGACGCCTGGGAGCACGTCCTCGCGCTCACCGACCGGGTGGCCCGCCGCTGAGCCCGGGACGTACGACCGCGGCCGGCCGGACCAGTTGCCTGGTCCGCCCGGCCGCGGGACGTGCTGCGTGCAGTGGGGTCAGGTAGCGGTCGTGGCAGTGGCCCCGGCCATGTGCCGGCCGCCCTCGCTCGCCTGGTCCCCGACCAGCGGGAAGTGGCAGGCGACGTACTGACCCGTCGACACCTCCCGCATCTGCGGCTCCTCGGCCTCGCACCGCTCCGCCGCCCGTGGGCAGCGGGTGCGGAAACGGCACCCGCTCGGCGGGTTGACCGGGGAGGGCAGCTCACCGCTCAGGCCGGCGTCGCTGTGCCGGGCCTCCGGGTCGGGCTCCGGGATGGAGGCCAGCAGCGCAGCCGTGTACGGGTGCGCCGGGTGCGCGTACAGGGTGTCCGACGGTGCGACCTCGCAGATCTTGCCGAGGTACATGACCGCCACCCGGTCGCTGATGTTCTTCACCACGGCCAGGTCGTGGGCGATGAACACCATCGTCAGCTCGTACTCGGCCTTGAGGTCCTCGAGCAGGTTGAGGATCTGGGCCTGCACGGAGACATCCAGGGCCGACACCGGCTCGTCGCAGATGAGCACCTCCGGCCGCATGATCAGCGACCGGGCGATCGAGACGCGCTGGCACTGACCACCGGACATCTCGTGCGGACGTCGCCCGCCGGCCCGCTCGGGGTCGAGCCCGACCTCCGACAGCATGTCGTCGACCCGCGGATCGTCGGCGCCCTTGCCCTCCCAGATGGACAGCCCCTCCGCCACGATGTCCTTCACGCGGCGCCGCGGGTTCAGCGACGAGATCGGGTCCTGGTAGATCATCTGCAGCTTGGTGCGGCTGCGCCGGAGCTCGTCGGCCGACAGGGAGCTCAGGTCCGTCTCACCGAACATGACCTTCCCACCGGTCGGGCGGGGCGCCTGCATGATCGCCCGCCCGGTCGTCGACTTGCCGCAGCCGGACTCCCCGACCAGGCCCAGCGTCTCGCCCTTGGCGATGTCGAAGCTGATGCCCGAGACGGCGTGCACCTTCTGACCCCGCTCCAGCGGGAACTCGACGACGAGCCCTTCGACGCGAAGGACGATGTCGTCCCGGTCCCGCAGGTGCGCGGTACCACTGCCGGCCATCAGGCTGCTCCTGCCGTTGCGGTCATTGTGCTGTCCAGGGGGGTCCCCGCGGCGGTGCGCCCGGCGGCCAGGTTGCGCGCGAGCGCCTCCTGACCGGCCGACGTCCCCACCGGGAAGTGGCAGGCCGCCTCGTGCCCGGCGGCGTGCGGTGCCAGCACCGGCGTCTCCGTCAGGCACTTGTCCTGCGCGTAGTTGCACCGCGGCGCGAACGGGCACCCCGCGGGCGGGTCCACCAGGTCCGGCGGCCGGCCCGGGATCGCGGCCAGCCTGGTGTGGCTGGGCTGGTGCAGCCGCGGGATCGACTTCAGCAGACCCTCCGTGTACGGCATCCGGGTGCGAGCGAACAGCTCGCGGGTGGGCGCCCGCTCGACGATCCGTCCCGCGTACATGACCGCGATCTCGTCGGCTCGACCCGCGACGACGCCGAGGTCGTGGGTGATGATGATCAGCCCCATGTTCCGCTCGTGCTGCTGGGTCTCCAGCAGGTCGAGGATCTGACGCTGGACGGTGACGTCCAGGGCCGTCGTCGGCTCGTCGGCGACCAGCAGCTTGGGGCCACAGGCGAGCGCGATCGCGATGGTCACGCGCTGCCGCATACCGCCCGACAGCTGGTGCGGGTACTCCCCCAGCCGCCGCTCCGCCGCCGGGATGCCGACGGACTTGAGCAGCTCGACGGCGTGCGCCTTCGCCGTCTTCCCCTTCTCGCCCAGGTGGATGCCCAGGGACTCGGTGATCTGCTCGCCGATCTTGGTGACCGGGTTCAGCGAGGTCATCGGATCCTGGAGGATCATCGCCAGCTCGGCGCCCCAGATGGTGCGCATCTCCTTGTTCTTCATGGTCGTGAGCTCACGACCCTCGAAGCGCACGGAGCCCTCGCGGATGGTGTTGTTCTTCGGCAGCAGGTTCATGATCGACCGCGAGAGCACGGTCTTGCCCGAACCGGACTCCCCCACGATCCCGAGCGTCTTGCCGCGGTCCACCCGGAGGGAGACCCCGTCCACCGCCTTCACCACGCCGCGCGGCGTGTCGAAGTAGGTGCGCAGGTCGTCCACCTCGAGAAGCGGCTCGTTCGCTCGGCCGTCCAGCGGCGGCGCGGTCGTCACAGGTTGCTCCCTCGGACATCGAAGCGGGTGCGGAGCGCGTCGCCGACCAGGTTCAGCGACAGCACGGTGAGGAACATGGCGATCGACGGGATGAGCACGACGTGGGGGGCTTCGCTGAGGTAGCGCTTGCCGTCGAAGATCATGCCGCCCCAGGTGGGCGCCGGCTGCTGGACGCTGAGGCCCAGGAAGGCGAGCGTGCCTTCCAGCACGATCACCACACCCATGGCCACCAGACCGAACGCGGCCACCGGGAGCACCACGTTGGGCAGGATCTCGCGGGCCAGGACCCGGGAGTTCTTGGCGCCCATCGTCCGGGCGGCCCGGACGAACTCCCGCTCGGCGACGGCGAGCGTCGTCGCCCTGGCCACGCGGGTGTAGATCGGGATCGAGAGGAATCCGACGATCAGCGAGATCACGACCAGGCTGCGGCCGACGAAGGCGAGCAGGACCAGCAGCAGCACCAGGGCGGGGAACGCCAGGATGATGTTGATGATCGTCATGAGGATCGTCTCGGTCTTGCCGCGGAAGAACCCGGAGATGATCCCGAGGAACCCGCCGACCACCATGCCGATCGCCACGGCCGTGACGCTGATGGTGACCGAGACCCGCGCCCCGTGGACCAGGCGGGCCAGGGTGTCGCGGCCCAGGCCGTCGGTGCCCAGCCAGTGCTCCGGTCCGGGCAGCGCCAGCTTGTTGATCACGTCGGGGGTGAGCGGGTCCTGGACCGGCAGCAGATCGGCGAAGACGGCGCAGATGAGCACCACGGCCAACCAGATCGTCGCCAGCCAGAAGGTCAGGCCGTAGCCGCGCTTCTTCTTCCTGGCCGCCGGGGCGGCCTCCCCCCCGACGGCGGTGACCGCGCCGCCGTTCACCGGCCCGGCGCTGTCGGGAGCTCCCGGGTGCGGCGCGCCGAGGTTCGGCGCCGGGGTGGTCATCTCGCCCTGAGCCGTCGAGCCGTGGGCCGTCGGCGGGGGATCAAACTCTTGCCGTACTGCGTCCATGCGAGATCCTCGGGTCGAGATACGAGTACAGGATGTCGACGGTGAAGTTCACGACGACGTAGCTGACGGCGATCACCAGGGCGACGCCTTGGACCATGAGGAGGTCGCGGACCAGCACCGCTTCCAGGAGGAGGCGGCCGACGCCCGGCAGGGCGAACAGCGTCTCGATGACCACCGAGCCGCCGATGATCGCCCCGACCTGCACGCCCGCGACCGTCATCAGCGAGAACGACGACGGACGCAGGGCGTGCCGGAACAGGATGCGCCGGTTGGACACGCCCTTGACCCGGGCCATGGTGACGAAGTCCTGCTGCAACGTCCCGATCATGTCGGTGCGGAGCAGCCGGGTGTAGACCGCCATCTCCGCGATCGCCAGCGACAACGCCGGCAGCAACGCCGACCTGAGGTTCTGCACCGGGTCATCGGTGAAGTTCACCCAGCCCGTGGCGGGCAGGACGCCCAGCCACACGGCGAAGATCAGGATCAGGAAGATCGCCACCATGAAGTTCGGCACCGCGAGGAGGCCGAAGCTCGTGCTGCTGATCAGCTTGTCGGTCCGCGTGCCGGCCCGGTAGGCCGACAGCATCCCGACCGGGATCGCGATGAGCAGCGCGATGACGATCGCGAGGATCCCGATCTCGGCAGTGACCGGCAGCCGGTCGATGATGGCTGCGCTGACCGGCTCGTTCGTCCGGTAGGAGCGACCGAAGTCGCCGGTCAGCGCGTCCCCGATCCAGTGCAGGTAGCGGACCGGCAGCGGGTCGTCCAGGCCGAGGTCGGCCCGGACGGCCGCGATCGCCTCGGGCGTCGCGTTCTCCGCCCCCAGGATCTGCAGCGCCGGGTCACCGGGCAGCAGGCTGGTCATGAGGAAGGTCAGCAGCGACACCGCGAACAGGGTCGCGAGGAGCGACGGGAGCCTGCGGAGTACGTACACGGGCGGTTACTCCGTCGTCCAGACGTGGCCCCACATGGTGTAGGCGCTGGCTGCGCCGTTGCCCTCGGTGTCGTCGGGGAAGACCCAGCCGTCCAGGTTCTTCACGACGTCACGAGCCGCGAGCACGGTCAGCGTCCCACCGCTGTAGGTGTTGGGGACGTTCTCGTTCAGGACCTCGCCGATGGCCTCGACCGCAGCCTTGCGCTCGTCGACGTCGGTGGTGGTGCGCAGGATCTCCAGCTGCTCGTCGATCTCCGGGCTCTGGAACGCCGTCATGTTGAGCGGGCCCTCCGTGAACGCCTGGCTGAAGACGATGTACGGGTCGCGGTCGGCACCGACGCGGGTGCAACCCATGTCGTAGTCGCGGGCGAGCATGTCCTGGATCCAGGACGCCTGCTCCTTCTGCTCCAGCGTGACCTCGGCGCCCAGCACCTGGAAGAAGGCCTGGTAGAGCTGCGACAGCTCGTTGAGGCTCGGGTCGGGGGGGCAGGTGAACGTGAACGAGAGGGGGCTGCCCACCGGCTTGCCGTCCGAGCGCTCCGGGTCGTTGATGTACTCGTCGTACAGCTCCTGGGCCCGCTCCGTGTCGTAGGCGGGGTAGGACTCCTCGAGGGCCTCGGAGTAGTACGGGCTGTCCGGGCTGAAGAACTGCGTCTGCTTCGGCGTCACGCCGGCGCCACCGAGGACCTCGATCAGGGCCTCCTGGTCCATGGCGTGGGCCAGTGCCTGACGCACCCGGACGTCGTCGAAGGGCGGCCGGCTGGTGTTCATCGTCGAGCCACCGGAGTTGCTGCCGAGGAACTCGTAGTTGTCGACGCCGTCGAGGTCCCGGGCGCGGATGACGGTGCTCTGCCGCAGGGACTGCATGACGTCGATGTCACCGCTCTGCAGGCTCGCGAGGCGAGTGTCCTCGTCGGGGATCGGCCGGAAGGTGATCTCGTCGAGGTGCGGCAGGCCCTCCTGCCAGTAGTTCTCGTTCTTCGTGACCACCAGGTTGCTGTCGCGCTGCCAGCTGTCGAAGACGAAGGGGCCGGTGCCGACCGGGTTGGCGCCGGCGTCCTCCCCGGCGGCCGCCGCGGCGGTCGGCGAGAAGGGCCAGCCGGCCGCGAGCACCAGGTTGTCCGGGAAGGCGGCGTTGGTCTGCTTCAGCCGGTAGACGACGGTGCGGTCGTCGACGACGTCGAGGGAGCTGACGTCGGCCAGCGAGGCGGCCACGTTGGACCCCGGCGCGATCAGGTAGTCGTCGAAGATCGTCTTCAGCGCCTGGGCGTTCAGCGGGGTGCCGTCGTGGAACTGCACGTCCGGACGCAGCGTCAGCGTCCACTCCGTGAGGTCCGCGTTGGGCTCCATCGACTCGGCGAGGTAGGGCTCGACCCCGCCGTCCGCGGTGCGCTGCATCAGCGGGTCGTAGATGGCGTAGGCGACGTTGATGCCCGGCTGGTTGAACGTCCCCTCGCCGGGCAGCCAGCTGTTGGTCTCGGCCTCCAGGCCGATGGTGATCGAGCCACCGTCGACCGGGTCCCCGGCGTCGGCGATGTCCGACACCGCGCCGGCCTCGGCGTCCCCGTTCCCGTCCTCGCTGCTCCCGCCGCAGGCGGCAGCCCCGAGGAGCAGACCCACGAGGCCCACGGAAGCGAGAGACCGCTTCCACGGACCTCTCATCGGGCGCCGATGTACTCGCATGTAATTACTCCTTGACCAGTTTCGTGCCGGCACAGCGACGGGGCCGGCGAAGGCGCGTCGATGTGCGAGCGCCCACAGCGCGTGCTGGGAGTCTGTCCTACCGAAGTGGGCTGCGTCACTAGGCGGCTCGCCACTCTGACCGGGTGCCGGACTATGCGATGCGCACAACGCCGCCGCGACCTCCCGGGGGCCGGTGGACGAGGTGGCCCGGCCGGTTCCCCGGCCGGGCCACCTCCCCCGGCCGGGCCCCCTACTCGGCCAGCCAGACGTGGCCCCACATCACCTGGGCGCGCGAGGCTCCGTTGCCTGCCGTCCCGTCCGGGAAGACCCAGCCGCCCAGGTTCTTCACCGCCTCGCGCGCCGCCATCACCGTGAGCGTTCCGCCCGCGAAGGTGTTCGGGACGTTCTCGTTGATGACCAGGCCGATGGCCTCGACCGCCGCCTTGCGCTCGTCGAGATCGGTCGTGGTCCGCAGGATGTCCAGCTGCTCGTCGATCTCCGGGCTCTGGAACGCGGTCATGTTCAGCGGGCCGTCGGTGAACGCCGCGTCGAAGACCAGGTACGGGTCGCGGTCGTCACCCACGCGGGTGCACCCGGTGTCGTAGTCCCGGCTGAGCATCTTCTGGATCCAGGTGGCCTGCTCGACCTGCTCCAGCTCGACCTGCGCGCCGAGCGCCCCGTAGAACGACTGCACCAGCTGGGCGACCTCGTTCAGCGTGGGGTCCGGCGGGCAGCTGTAGGTGAAGGACAGCGCCGTGCCCACCGGCAGGCCGTCCGAGCGGTCCGGGTCGTTGATGTAGTCGTCGTAGAGCTCCTGGGCCTTCTCCGGGTCGTACGCCGGGTAGGTCTCCGCGACCTTCTCGGAGTAGTACGGGTTGTCCTCGCTGTAGAACTGGGTCGTCGGCGGCGTGACACCGGCGCCCCCGAGGACCTCGATGAGCGACTCCTGGTCGAGGGCGTACGCGAGGGCCTGACGCACCCGGATGTCGTCGAACGGGGGCTTGCTGGTGTTGAGCGTCCCGCCGCCGGAGTTGCTGCCGAGGTGCTCGTAGTTGTCGACGCCGTCGAGGTCGCGGGCGCGGATGACGGTGCTCTGCCGTAGCGACTGCATCACGTCGATGTCACCGCTCTGCAGGCTCGCCAGCCGGGTGTCCTCGTCCGGGATCGGCCGGAAGGTGATCTTGTCCAGGTGGGGCAGCCCCTCCTGCCAGTAGTTCTCGTTCTTCGTGACCACCAGGTTGCTGTCGCGCTGCCAGCTGTCGAAGACGAAGGGGCCGGTGCCGACCGGGTTGGCGCCGGCGTCCTCCCCGGCGGCGGCCGCGGCGGTCGGCGAGAACGGCCAGCCGGGCGGGGAGATCAGCAGCTCGGGGAAGGCGGAGTTCGGCTGCGACAGCCGGTAGACGGCGGTGAGCTCGTCGACGACGTCCAGCGAGGTGACCTCTGCCAGCGATGCCGCGGTGTTCGCACCCGGCGCCGTGAGGTAGTCGTCGAAGATCGTCTTCAGCGCCTGGGCGTTCAACGGGGTGCCGTCGTGGAACTGCACGTCCGGGCGGAGCGTCAGCGTCCACTCGGTGAGCTCCGCGTTGGGCTCCAGCGACTCGGCCAGGTAGGGCTCGAGCGCCCCGTCCTCCGTGCGGTTCACCAGCGGGTCGTAGATCGCGTAGGCGACGTTGACGCCCGGCTGGTTGAAGACCCCCTGGCCGGGCAGCCAGTTGTTCGTCTCCGCCTCCAGGGCGACGGTGATCTCCCCGCCCTCGACCGGATCACCCGTGTCCGAGGTGTCGGTCACCGCTCCTGCCTGGGCGTCCCCGCCCTCGTCCCCACCGCCACCGCAGGCGGCGGACCCGAGCAGCAGACCCACCAGCCCGGCGGAGACGACGGCCCGCTTCCACGGGCCTCTCATCGGGCGCCGATGTCCTCGCATGTGTTCTTCTCCCCGACCGAAGGTGCGTGCCGGCACGACGGCGTCAGGCAGCCGGCGCGTCGACACGCGCGCGCCAGTGCGCGCCGTCGGATTGTGGACCATCGAGTGAGTTCCGTCACCACAGGGTGCGAACTCGTTCCGGAGGACGGCGCCGCGCGACAGCACGACGGCCCGGGCGTCGTGCTCGCCCGGGCCGTCGTGGAGGGTGCCAGCGGATCAGTCGGTCACCCAGACATGACCCCACATGATCTGCGCGTTGTTCGCGCCGTTGCCCTCGGTGCCGTCGGGGAAGACCCAGCCGTCCAGGTTCTTCACCGCGTCCCGGGTGGCCATGACGGTGAGCGTGCCGGCCGAGAAGGTGTTCGGCACGTTCTCGTTGAGGACCTCGCCGATCGCCTCGACCGCTGCCTTGCGCGCGTCGATGTCGGTCGTGGTCTTCAGGATCTCCAGCTGCTCGTCGATCTCCGGGCTCTGGAACGCCGTCATGTTGAGCGGGTTCTCCTGGAAGGCCTGGCTGAACACGATGTACGGGTCGCGGTCGGCACCGACACGGGTGCAGCCGGCCTCGTAGTCGCGGGCGAGCATGTCCTGGATCCAGGCGGCCTGCTCGGTCTGCTGGAGCTCGACCTCCGCACCCAGCGCACCGAAGAACGCCTGGTAGAGCTGGGACAGCTCGTTGAGGCTGGGGTCCGGCGGGCACTGGAAGGTGAACGAGATGGGCTCGCCCACCGCCTTGCCGTCGGAGCGCTCCGGGTCGTTGACGTAGTCGTCGTAGAGCTCCTGGGCCTGCTCCGTGTCGTACGTCGGGTAGCTCTCCTCGAGGGCCTCCGAGTAGTACGGGCTGTCCTTGCTGAAGAACTGCGTCTGCGGGTCCGTGACACCGGATCCGCCCAGGACCTCGATCAGGGCCTCCTGGTCCATCGCGTGGGCCATGGCCTGACGCACCCGGACGTCGTCGAAGGGCGGCCGGCTGACGTTCATCGTCATGCCGCCGGAGTTGCTGCCCAGGTGCTCGTAGTTGCTGATCCCGTCGAGGTCACGGGCGCGGATGACGGTGCCCTGCCGCAGCGACTGCATGACGTCGATGTCACCGCTCTGCAGGCTGGACAACCGGGTGTCCTCGTCGGGGATCGGCCGGAAGGTGATCTCGTCCAGGTACGGCAGGCCCTCCTGCCAGTACTCCTCGTTCTTCTCGACCACGAGGTTGCTGTCGCGCTGCCAGCTCACGAACCGGAACGGCCCGGTGCCCACCGGCTCCGAGCCGGCGTCCTCCCCGGCGGCCGCGGCGGCGGTCGGCGAGAACGGCCAGCCGGCCGCGAGCACCAGGTTGTCCGGGAAGGCGGCGTTGGTCTCGGCCAGCCGGTAGACGACGGTCAGGTCGTCGACGACGTCGAGGGAGGTGACCTCGGCCAGCGTCGCGGCCAGGTTGGAGCCCGGGGCCGTGAGGTACTCGTCGAAGATCGTCTTCAGCGCCTGGGCGTTCAGCGGGGTGCCGTCGTGGAAGGTGACGCCCGGGCGGAGCTTCAGCGTCCACTCCGAGAGGTCGTCGTTGGGCTCCATCGACTCGGCCAGGTAGGGCGTGACCTCCCCGTCCTCGGTCCGCTGCATCAGCGGGTCGTAGATCGAGTAGGCGACGTTCACGCCGGGCTGGTTGAACGTGCCCTCGCCGGGCAGCCAGCTGTTCGTCTCGGCCTCCAGGCCGACCGTGATCGATCCGCCGGTGACCGGGTCACCGGCTTCGCCGACGTCGCTGACCGCGCCGGCTTCGGCGTCCTCGTTCGTGTCCGAGCCGCCACCGCAGGCGGCGGTGCCCAGCAGGAGACCCGCGATCCCCGCGGACACGAGCGCGCGCTTCCACGGGCCCCTCATCGGGCGCCGGTGTCGTTGCATGTCTGTACCCCTCGACCAATTGCACGTGGCGCCGCGACGCCGGGCCCGGGAGCGGGCGCGTCGAGGCGCGGGCGCACGGAGCGCCTGGTCGAAGTCTCCCTGCGGGAGTGCGGAGAGTCATTGGGCGGCTCGCCACCGTCACAGAGGGTGAGACCCGGCGGTACGCACAGGGGGGTCGATGTGCTAACCGGGGCACAGCACGACGGCCCGGGCGATGATCCGCCCGGGCCGCCGTGGAGCGCCTGGTACCAGGCGGGCAGTGCTACTCGGTGGTCCAGACGTGGCCCCACATCGCGGTGCCGTCGGGCGTGCCGTTGCCCTCGCTGCCGTCCGGGAAGACCCAGCCGTCGACGTTCTTCACGACGTCGCGCACGGCCACCACCGTGAGGGTGCCGCCGGTCAGCGTGACCGGAACCTGCTCGGCCAGCACCAGGCTGATCGCCTCGGCCGCCGCCTTGCGCTCCTCCACGTCCGTGGTGCTGCGCAGGATCTCCAGGTTCTCGTCGATCTCCGGGTCGGTGAACTCCGTCACGTTGGCCGGACCGGGGGTGAAGGCGCGGAGGAAGACGAAGTACGGGTCACGGGCGGCGCCGTGCCGGGTGCAACCGGCGTCGTAGTCCCGGGCGATGGCCTGCTGGGTGTAGGCCGCCTGCTCCACCTGCTCCAGCTCGACCTGCATGCCGAGACCGTTCCAGAACGACTGGTAGAGCTGGGACAGCTCGTTCAGGCTCGGGTCGGGCGGGCAGGTGTAGGTGAAGGAAACCGGCTCCCCGACCGCCTTGCCGTCGGAGCGGGCCGGGTCGTTGATGTACTCGTCGTAGAGCTTCTGGGCCTCCTCGGGGTCGTTCGACGGCCACGCCTCGGCTGCCTTCTCCGACCAGAACGGGTCGTCCGGCCCGAAGAACTGGGTCGACGGCGGGGTGAGACCCGTGCCGCCCAGTACCTCGATCAGGGCGTCCTGGTCCAGGGCCAGCGCCAGCGCCTTGCGGACCCGGATGTCGTCGAAGGGCGCCCGGCCGGTGTTGAAGTTCGACGCACCGCTGTTGTTGCCGAGGAACTCGTAGTTGTCCACGCCGTCGACGTCCCGCGCGCGGTCGACGGTGCTCTGCCGCAGGCTCTGCATCGCGTCGATGTCGCCGCTCTGCAGGCTGGACAGCCGGGTGTCCTCGTCCGGGATCGGCCGGAACGTGATCCGGTCCAGGTGCGGCAGCCCCTCCTGCCAGTAGTTCTCGTTCTTCTCCACGACCAGCTGGCTGTCCCGCTGCCATGAGACGAACTCGAACGGGCCGGTGCCGACCGGGCTCGAGCCGGCGTTCTCGCCGGCGGCGGCCGCGGCCGTCGGCGAGAAGGGCCAGCCGGCCGGGTCGGCGAGCAGGTCGGGGAACGCGGCATTGGGCGCCCGGAGCGTGTAGGTGACCGTGAGGTCGTCCACGACGTCGAGCGACTGCACCTCGGCCAGGTTGGCGGCCAGGTTGGAGCCCGGCGCCACGAGGTAGGTGTCCCAGATGGTCTTGAGGGCCTGGGCGTCCAGCGGGGTGCCGTCGTGGAACTGCACACCGGGGCGCAGCGTCAGCGTCCACACGGTGAGGTCTTCGTTCGGCTCCATCGACTCGGCCAGATACGGCTTGGCCTCGCCTTCGGGCGTCCGCTTCATCAGCGGGTCGTAGATCGCGTAGGCCACGTTGTAGCCGGGGTTGCCGAAGTTGGCCGTTCCGGGGAGCCAGCTGTTGGTCTCCGCCTCGAGCCCGACGGTGATCTCGCCGCCGTCGACGGGGTCGCCTTCATCCGAGACGTCGACGACGGCGCCCTCACCGCCCTCGGAGCCCCCGTCGTCGGATCCGCAGGCCGCGGTCGCCATCAGCAGGCCCACGATGCCCGCGGAGACCACGGCACGACCCGAACGGCGCCACCGGCCCACCCGATGCGAATGACTGCGCATTGTCCACCCCTCGACGTTGCTTGCCAGCAGGGTCACCGGGCGCGCGAGCGGCCGCTCCCCTGATGTCCGCGCGCTGTCCGCGCTGCCGGGAAGTGTCCTCCCTCACAGTGACCGGCGTCACTAGACGTCATGTCACTGTCACGGGGGCTCTCGCTATGCGGAGCGCACAACGGCGGGCGTCGGACCGCCGTCGCAGCCGCCCCGGGCGAGGAGGGGGCGGAACCGCCGTCGTCCTCAGGCGCTGCCGGCGTCGCCCAGCACCGAGGGATCGAGCAGCCGCAACGCCTCGACGGCGACGAACAGCCGCGCCACGCTGCGCGGGTCCTCCAGCGACTGGCCGCTGAGCTGCTCGAGCCGGGCCAGCCGGTTGCGCACGGTGTTGCGGTGGCAGAAGAGCAGCCGGCCGGTCTCGGTGGAGTTGCCGTTCGTGGCCAGCCAGGTGGCGAGCGTGGCCAGCAGGGTCTGCTGCTCGGCGTCCGGCAGCTCCATGACCGCACCCAGCAGGAGCCGGGAGACCTCCGTCGAGGTCTCGACCGAGGAGGCCAGCAGCGCCGCCACCGGGTCGTCGTCGATCGCCGTCACGCCCACCGCCCCGGCCGGCAGGCACCGGCGGGCCACCATGGCCCGGGCCACCGCGACGGACGTCTGCAGGGCGTCGGCGTAGGAGCGGCTGAGACCGACCCGCCCCGTCGCCAGCGTGCCGAGCAGCTCGCGGATGGAGGTGACGGTCCGCCACTCCCCGATCGCCACGATGCCGACGGTGCCGTCCACGCTGGTCCGCCAGGCCGAACGCACCCCGTGGCCGGCCAGGAAGTCCTCCGCGCCGGCGAGCGCGGGCAGGCCCGCCTGGTCCTGCTCGGCCGAGACCGCGACGTAGGGCCCCTCCTCCGGCAGGCCCAGGCGGGTCAGGCTGCCGCCGAGGCGCGCCCACTCCCCCAGTCGCCCGTCGACCAGGGCGTCGAGCAGGAGCCGACGCCGTTCGCGGTCGGCGTCGGTGAGTGCGGTGAGCCCCTCGTCGTACCCGGTGGCCAGCGCCTGCGACTGCTCGTCCAGCACCGCCCAGAGCGTGGTCGCCTGCTGCAGGAGGGCGGCCATCTCCGCGGGGGGCCGCGCGCCGGCGCGCGCGGCCAGCTCCCGCCACAGGACCGATGCCGCGGTGCGCAGTTCCCGCAGGGCGACGGCCAGCGGGATGTTCTGCTCCGCCCTCCGCCGGCCGACCGCGGCCGATCCGGCGTCGCCGGTCCGTCCGCCCGACCGCTCCCCGGCCAGCCGGTCCAGGGTCGCGTCGAGGTGGGCGGTGACGTCGGCGACCAGCGCGCCCGCGTCGATCCGCCGGTGGGCCGGGTCCTCCGCCCGGAGGCGCTCGGCGACCTCACCGGCGAGGGCCGCGAGGTCGTCGTCGAGCAGCTCGGCGGCGATCCCGGCCAGCACCGGCGGGTGTGCGCCGTCTCCGGGACGCCGGGGTGCGCACGGCCGCGCCTGGCCGGTCTCGAGCGGCTCGGACACTGCGCCTCCGGGAGGTCGGCGCCCGTCGGGCGGGCGGGTGGCACGGCGGGTGGACGCCCGGGTGTTCCCCGGACGGTGTTCTCCGCACCGGCCCGGTGCGGGGGACGCGAAGCCCATTAGTTAGAGCCTTGCACTTTTCCAGGGGAGCACTAGGTTCGGGAGACCCGAGCGCCCGAAGGAGTGCGTATGGCCACCGAGACCACCACGGCCGAACAACTGGACACCCCGAGTCAGGTCCGCAGCGCCGTCAAGGCGTTCATCGACGAGCACTGGGACCCCTCGGTGTCGCTCAAGGACTGGCTCGGCAAGCTGGCCGACTCCGGTTGGGCCGTGCCGCAGTGGCCGGCCCAGTGGTTCGGAAAGGGCCTGACCAACGACCTGGCCGCGGTCGCCTACGACGAGTTCAAGAAGATCGGTGCCGTCGGGCCGCCGCCGGGCCTGTCCCGCATGCTCGCCGCGCCCACGATCATCTCGCACGGCACCGACGAGCAGCGCTCGGCCTACATCCGGCGGATCCTCGTCGGCGAGGACGCCTGGTGCCAGCTGTTCAGCGAGCCCGGCGCCGGTTCCGACCTCGCCGCGCTGCAGACGCGCGCCGAGCTCGACGGTGACGAGTACGTCGTCAACGGCCAGAAGGTGTGGACGTCGGGGGCCATGGGGTCCGACGTGGGCATGTTGATCGCCCGCACCGACCCCGACGCCGTCAAGCACGCCGGCATCACGTACTTCGCCATCGAGATGGACCAGCCGGGCATCGAGGTGCGTCCGCTCCGCCAGATCACCGGCGAGGCGCACTTCGCGGAGGTCTTCATCACCGACGCCCGCGTCAGCGCCGACAACATCATCGGTGGCCTGAACAACGGCTGGAACGTCGCCCGGACCACGCTGGCCAACGAGCGCGTCGGCCTCGGTGGTGGCGGGTCCCTCGGGTTCCCGCTGTCGGCCCCCGGTGGCCGTCGCTCGGCGAAGCTCCTGGAGCAGTCCGTCGGGGAGTTCATCGACGGCCAGAAGCGCCAGGCGACCGGTGGCCGCGTCCCGGCCATGATGATGGTCCGGAACGGCGAGGCGCTGGCCAAGATGGCCAAGGCCATGGGCCGCGACCAGGACCCCTCCGTGCGCCAGGGCATCGCGCGGGTGCACGCGCTCACCTCGCTCAACCGCTGGAACACGCTGCGTGCGCGTGCCGCGGTGGAGGCCGGTGGGCGTCCCGGCCCCGAGGCGTCCCTCGGCAAGCTGATGGTCTCGCGCATCACCCGGATGTCGCGCGACGTCGGCATGGAGATCGCCGGACCGTCGGGGATGCTCGCCGGCGAGGACGGTCCGCTGCACGGCGCGCTGGCCCTGCAGTTCCTCGGCGCGCCCGCCCCCTCGATCTACGGCGGGTCCGACGAGGTGCAGCACAACATCATCGGTGAGCGGGTGCTCGGCCTCCCCCGCGAGCCCGACGCGTCCAAGGACGTCCCGTTCCGTTCGCTGCGGACGGGCACCCAGTCGCAGTAGGCGCCGCGCACCAGCACGGAGACCCGTGGTCCCGCCCCAGGAGGGCGGGCCACGGGTCTCCTGCGTACGGGCCCTGGACGGCTGCTCAGGTGTCGGCGGCGTCGCTGGCCGCCTGCGGGCGACCGCCGAACACGTCGGCGGCGACCTCGCGGCGGGCCTCGGCCAGCCAGGTGTGCTGCTCGTCGGCCTGGTCGATCAGGCGCTCGAAGAGGGCCGCGTCGATCCGCTGGTCGGTCTCCCCCAGCGCGCGCAGCGTCTCGAACCCGGACCGCTTGGCCAGCACCGCGGTGGCGATGAACTCGAACTCGATCAGGTCGCTCAGCGGCGACCGGGAGAGCAGCCGGCCGTTGAGCTTGGCCCGGGACAGCTTCTCCCCCACCCAGACCGCCGCCAACTTGTACTGCCGGACGGGCACACCCAGCGCCCCCATCGTCGCGCGCAGGCCGTCGCGCTCCTCGCGCAGCTCGTCGAGCAGCTGCTCGAGCGGCTGCTCGAACCGGGTGCCGCGCCAACGGCCGATCATCCGGCCGACCAGCTCGATGCCACCTCTGGCCGCGGCCAGGTGGTCGTTGCAGTAGACGCCCAGCAGATCGGGGTTGCGCAGTGCGCCTCCGGTGGACGACTCGGACACGGTGCCTCCTGACGACGACGGACTCCGGGCCATTGTGGTCGCCGACGCGCGGCCCCGCGCGGCGTAGCCCCCGGTCAGGCGCGCAGGAGCAGGACCAGGCCCGCACAGGCGGCGGCCCAGAGCGCACTGGCCAGTGTGCCGACGATGAACCGTTCGGCGGCGGCCGGCGAGCGCAGCTCGGCGAACCGGCCCAACCCCTTCACGGCGAGCACGACGGCCAGCCCCTCCGGCCAGCCGGCCAGCAGCGTGCCGGTCAGCGCAGCCCGCTCCAGCACACCGATCCAGGCGCCGCCACGCAGGATCTCCGGATCCTGGGCGCCGCCACCGACACCGACCGCGGCCGGGTCCGCCGCGTGCAGCACGCCGGTGGCCACCGGCCCGCCGCCGGCCACGGAGGCGAGCACGGCCAGCACGGTCGCGATGCCGAGCTCGGTGTCCGTGGCGTCGCCACCGGCCCAGGCGCACGCCGCCGTGATCCCGAGCAGCGTCGCCATGGCGGCCCCCCCGACCTGCGGCGCCGGCCGGCGGCCCACCAGCACGAGCGCCAGCCCGACGGCGCCGCTGAGGCCGAGGAGCACGAGCGCGAGGACGTTCATCCCGCGGCCCTCGCCAGCAGCCGGGAGGCGGTCGGCCGCAGATCGCGCTCCAGGTCCCACAGCCCGGCCGCCAGGCGCTGGCCGACGGCCTGCCGGGAGATGCCGAGCTCCGCCGCGGCCTCGGCCTGCGTGCGGCCGTCCTCGACCAGGCCGATGGCCTCCCACGCCTGGGGGCTGCGCCGTTCGACGACGACCGCGAGTGCGCTCAGCACCGCCTGCGCGTCCTCGGCGTCCGTCGCGACCGCCCCGCGGACCGCCATCCGGACGGACCGCTGCTTGGCCGCGTCGACCGCCCGGCGCGCGCTGAGGAAGGCCGGACCGGCCGCGGCACGGGTGCTGGAGGGCAGCGGTGTCTGCACCGGGCCGGCGCCCACGCCCACGCTCCAGGTGCCTTCGCGCAGCAGATCGAGGACGACACCCACGACGACGTCGGGATCGTGGAGCACGCCCTGGAACTCGTCACCGGCGGTGCGCTCGAAGGCGAGCACCGCCGGCACGGAGGCCGCCAGGCGGCGCAGCGCGTCGGCGACCCGGTCCGGCGTGCGCCGGCTGGCTCGCTGGTCGACCGTGAGCACGAAGGGCACCCGGCAAGCCTGACAGCTTTCCTGCGCCAATGCAAGCCTCAGAGCTTGTCGACGACGTTCGGCGGGAAACCGCCCGTCGCGACCGGGCCCCACCCGGTCACGGTGATCCGCAGCAGCGACTTGCCCTGGCGCACCATGGCCGCGCGGTACTCGTCCCAGTCGGGGTGCTCACCGCTGATCGCACGGTAGTAGTCGACGAGCGGCTCCAGGGCCTCGGGCAGGTCGAGCACCTCGGCCTCGCCGTCCACCTGCACCCAGGGCCCGTCGAAGTCGTCGGACAGCACGCACAGGGACACCGCCGACGTCCGGCGGGCGTTGGTCACCTTGGCCCGCTGCGGATAGGTGGAGACGACGATGCGGCCCTCGCCGTCCACGCCGCAGGTCACCGGCGAGAGCTGCACGCCGGCCTCCCGGCGACGGGTGACCAGGACGGCCTTGTGCCGCGGGCGGAGGAATTCCAGCAGGGCATCGCGGTCGACACGGTCAGCGGTGGCGGTCCTAGGCATGACCCGACGCTACGACGCGGGTGTGACGATCGCCGTCCAACCGGTCGGGGCGGCACAACTGTGTTGTGATCATCCGCATGAGGATCCGCTTGCCCGGTCGCTCCACCCCCCTGCCGGACGAGACCGCCGACGTCGAGGCGCCGCGCCCCGACGAGCCGGACATGAACGCTTCGGGATCCGGCGTCCGACCGGGCACGAACGCGCCCGCGTTCACGTCGCAGCGCGGGATGCGGCTGGAGCGGGCGAGCCGCGCCGTCGCCGGCGCCGCCGCCCAGCTGCTGCTGATCGTCGGTGGCGTGATCGTCCTGGGCTACGTGCTGGGCAAGCTGTGGGTGGTGCTGCTCCCGGTCGTCCTGGGCCTGCTGTTCTCCACGGTGCTCTGGCCGCCGACGCGGTTCCTGCGCAACCACGGCTGGCCGGCGGCACTCGCCGCGATCACCGTGCTGCTGTCCTTCCTCGCCGCGTTCGGCGGCATCATCGCGTTGATCGCCCCTCCGGTCGTCCGCCAGGTCGAGGACCTCGCCGACGGGGTCAGCGACGGTCTCCAGCAGCTGCAGGAGTGGCTGACCGGCCCGCCGTTCAACCTCGGCGAGGAGCAGATCGGCAGCGCCGTCGACCAGGCCATCGACAGCATCCAGGGGAACGCCCAGAACATCGCGCAGTACGCCGTCACCGGGGCGACAGCGGTCGGCGGGATCCTGATCAACCTGGTCCTCGCCCTGGTCCTGACCTTCTTCTTCCTCAAGGACGGTCCCCGCTGGGTGCCGTGGCTGGCCGCGCAGACCGGCCCGCCCGCTGCGCCGCACGTCGCGGCGCTGTCCTACCGGACGTGGTCGACACTGTCGGAGTTCATCCGGCAGCAGGCGATCGTGGGCTTCGTCGACGCCTTCTTCATCGGCCTGGGCCTGTGGATCCTCGACGTACCGCTGGTGCTGCCCCTGGCGGTGCTGACCTTCTTCGGCGCGTTCATCCCCATCATCGGTGCGTTCGTCGCCGGCGGGTTCGCCGTGCTCATCGCCCTGGTGGACAGCAACCTGACCACGGCCCTCATCGTGCTGGGCATCGTCGTCCTCGTGCAGCAGATCGAGGGAAACATCCTGCAGCCGATCCTGCAGGGCCGCGGGCTCAACCTGCACGCCGCCGTCGTCATCCTGTCCGTCACCGCGGGGGCCAGCCTCGCGGGCATCATCGGCGCCTTCCTCGCCGTGCCGGTGACCGCGCTCATCGCCGTCTGCTACCGCTACGGCCGCGATCAGCTCGACGGCAAGTCACCCGAGGTGGCGCCCGACGGCACCCGTGCCCAGGTCGTCGAGGACGAGAACGGCGCGCACCTGACCCGGGAGCAGGTCGCCGAGCCGGAGGGCTCCGACGACGAGGCGTCCACGAGCCGGTGACGGGCCCGCCCGGCGCGGGCGGCTCGGGAATGCGGCGGGGCCCGGCGAGGCTGCACCGGTAGTGGTTCCGACGACGGAGGTATGACCGAGTGACCCAGCGACCCGAGGACCTCGTCGAGCTCCTGCCCGGGGCTGATCGCTTCCTCGCCCGCGAGGGGGCGGCCGGCGGGCCCGAGCGCCGCGGGGGTCTGGTGCTCGTGCACGACATCGCCGGCAACTTCGACGCCGCCTCCGCCGGGGCGCTCGCCGGCTCGCACCTGCTGGCCGGGCTCCCGCACGAGGTCATCGCCCGGTTCGACGCCGATGCACTGGTGGACTACCGGGCGCACCGCCCGCGGGTCACCTTCAGCGGTGACCGCTACGAGACCTTCCACGCGCCGGAGATCCAGCTCTACGCCGTCGAGGACGACGCCGGCGTGCCGTTCCTGCTGCTGCACGGCGCCGAGCCCGACTTCCAGTGGGAGCGCTTCGTCGCCGCCGTCGCGCAGCTGGTCGAGCGGCTGGGCGTGACGTCGGTGGTGGCGCTGCACGCGATCCCCATGCCGGTGCCGCACACCCGGCCCGTCACCGTGACCGCGCACGCCACCCGCCGGGCGCTGATCGAGCAGTACCCGGTGTACTGGGGCGAGATGCGGATCCCGGGCAGCGTGGCGTCCCTGCTGGAGGTGCGTCTGGGCGAGGCCGGCGTGGACGCCCTCGGCGTGGCCGTGCACGTGCCCCACTACCTCGCCCAGGCCACGTACCCGGCCGCCTCGCTGACGCTGCTGGAGCACCTGGAGCAGCTCACCGGCCTGCACGTGCCGGTCGAGTCGCTGCGCGAGGCCGCCGAGGCGCACCGCACGGAGGTCGACGAGCAGATCGGCCGGTCGGCGGAGAACACCGCGGTCGTCGCCGCCCTGGAGCAGCAGTACGACGCCTTCACGACGGCGCGGGAGAACAGCGACCTGCTCAGCGACGAGGGCGCCGTCCCCACCGCGGAGGAGATCGGCGCGGAGTTCGAGCGGTTCCTGGCCGACCAGGACCGCAAGCACCCCCGTGGCGGCGAGTGACCCCGCCCTGGGTGACCCCGCACGGGATGACGCCGGCCTGAGCGGCCCGGTGCACGGCCGGTTCGACGACCTGGTCGCGGGCTCCGCGCTGGCCTTCCCGGGCGCCGACCGGGTCCTGGTGGCCCGGCAGCCGGCCGACGTCGTCCCGGTGCTCGCCGAGGTGGAGCGGGCGACGGCCGCCGGTGCATGGGCGTTCGGCTACCTGGCCTACGAGGCCGCGGTCGGGCTCGACGCCGGCGCCGCGGTACCGCCGCGGGCCCCGGACGAGACGCTGCCGCTGGCGGTGTTCGGCCTCACCGGGCAGGCCGTCGGCGTGCCTCCCGTCGCGCCCCTGCCCGGGCGGCGGCGCGACTACGCGGCGGGGCCGTGGCGGCGCGACTGGACGCCGGCCGGCCACCGGGACGCCGTCGCCGCCGTCCGGGCCTCGATCGCCGCGGGCGACGCGTACCAGGTCAACCTCACCGTGCGGATGCGCGCGCCGGTGACCGGCGCCCTGGAGCAGCTCTACGCCGACCTGGCGCACGCGCAGCGCGGGTCGTGGGCGGCCTACCTGGACGTCGGCAGCCACGTCGTCGCCAGCGCCAGCCCCGAGCTGTTCTTCGACTGGACCGGCGACCGGCTGCTCACCCGGCCGATGAAGGGCACCGCACGGCGGGGCGCCACTCCCGCCGAGGACGACGCCGCCCGCCGGTTCCTCCTGGCCAGCGACAAGGAGCGGGCCGAGAACCTGATGATCGTCGACCTGCTGCGCAACGACCTGGGCCGGATCGCCGAGGTGGGCAGCGTCGAGGTCCCCGCGCTGTTCCGCGCCGAGCGGTACGAGACGGTCTGGCAGCTGACCTCCGACGTGACCGCGCGGGTACGCCCCGACGTCGGGCTGGTCGACGTCTTCCGCGCCCTGTTCCCCTCCGGCTCGGTGACCGGCGCTCCCAAGCACCGGACGATGCAGCTGATCCGGGACCTGGAGCCCGAGCCCCGCGGGGTCTACTGCGGTGCGATCGGGGTGGTCGCTCCCCCCGGGCAGGCCTTCCGCGCGCGGTTCACCGTGGCGATCCGGACCGTGACGGTCGAGCGGGCCACCGGCGCGGGCGTCTACGGCACCGGTGGCGGCATCACCTGGTCCTCGGACGCCGACGCCGAGCACGCCGAACTGCTGGCCAAGGCCGCGATCCTCGGCCGGCCGTACGAGGAGTTCGCGCTGCTGGAGACGATGGCCCGCCTGCCCGGTGGCGTCCTGCGCAACGTGGAGGGCCACCTGGCCCGGCTGGCCGGCTCCGCGGCCTGGGCCGGCTTCGCGCTGGACCTGGACGACGTGCGCCGGCGGCTGGCCGGGCTCACCACCGACCCGACGCCGGCGCGCGTACGGCTGGTCCTGCAGCGCGACGGGCGGCTGGAGGTCGAGACCGGTCCGCCACCGGCGGTCGTCGACGCTCCCGTCCGCCTGGCCGTGGACCCCGACCCGGTCGATGCCGACGACGTGTGGCTGCGGCACAAGACCACCCGGCGGGCCGTCTACACCGAGCGCGCCGCGCGGTGGCCGGACGCCGACGACGTCGTCCTCACCTCCTCGCGCGGCGAGGTGACCGAGACGACGATCGCCAACCTCGCCGTCCGGCTCGACGGCTGCTGGTGGACCCCCCCGGTGTCGTCCGGGTGCCTGGCCGGCGTGGAGCGCGGCCGGCTGGTCGCCGACGGCCGGCTCCGCGAACGGCGCCTCACCCCGGCCGACCTCGAGGCGGCCGAGGCCCTGGCGGTGGTCAACTCGCTGCGCGGCTGGCGCCCCGCCGTCCTGCTCTGAGACGCACCACGGGCCGCGACCGGAGATCCGGTCGCGGCCCGCGCTGTGCTGTGTCCGCCTACTGGACGGTCACGTGCTCGTTGGGCACGCAGTGCGTCATGTCCTTGCCGGTGACGTCCCGCGGGCCGTTCTTGCCGAGGTTGGCCGCACGCGCCAGCTCGGCCTCGTTCAGCGTCTGGGTCTGCAGCGGCTCGAGGCCACGGACGTCGTCGGCACTGATGCCCAGGGCGTCCCCGACCCGCTGACCCCACTCGTCGTCGCAGAGGAAGAAGTGCCAGACCATCCGCTCCTGGATGTCGCGGCGGCACTGCTCCAGGGCACCGACGAGGTTGGCGACCAGCTCGTCCTTCTCCCACTGCTCGGAGAGCTGGTAGCGCTCGCCGGCCTGCTGGTAGTCGTTGGTGCGCGGGATCCGCTTGCGGGTGAGCCGGCCGGTGACGACCGGGCCCTGCTCGTCGTGCGTCGGGTACTCCGACTCGCGCAGGCCGCCCAGGATCGACGGCTCGTAGTTCACGTGCGGGTTGGTGCCCTCGGCGCGGTCCACGCCGTAGGCCATCTGCCCGTCGCGCTGGTTGGTGGCGACCCGGGCCTTAGGGGCGTTCACCGGCAGCTGCAGGTAGTTCGGGCCCACGCGGTAGCGCTGGGTGTCGGAGTAGGAGAACGTCCGGCCGACCAGCATCTTGTCGTCGGAGAAGTCCAGGCCGTCCACCAGCACACCGGTGCCGAACGCGATCTGCTCGTTCTCGGTGAAGTTGTCCACCGGCATCCGGTTCAGGGTCATGGTGCCGACCTTGCGCACCGGGAAGAGCTCCTGCGGCCAGGTCTTGGTGTCGTCGAGCGGGTCGAAGTCCAGCTCCGGGTGCTCGTCGTCGCTCATGATCTGGACGTAGAGATCCCACTGCGGGAAGTCATCCGCGGCGATCGAGTCGTGCAGGTCCTTGGTGTGGGTGCCCAGGCTCTTGGCCTGCGCGGCCGCGGCGTCCGCGGCGCCCCAGGACTTCACGCCGTCCCGCGGGTACCAGTGGTACTTGACCAGGACGGTCTCGCCCTGCGCGTTGACCCACTTGTAGGTGTTCACGCCGAAGCCCTGCATGTTCCGGTAGTTGGCCGGGGTGCCGCGGGGGCTGAAGACCAGCGAGATCATGTGCAGGGCTTCGGGGGTCTGGCTGAAGAAGTCGAACGCGCGCTCGGCGACGCTGGCCTCGAAGGTGACCGGGTCGGGCTTCTGCGAGTGGATGAAGTCGGGGAACTTGATGGCGTCCCGGATGAAGAAGACACCCAGGTTGTTGCCGACGAGGTCCCAGTTGCCGTCCTCGGTGTAGAACTTCACCGCGAAGCCACGGGGGTCGCGCGCGGACTCCGAGGAGTCGCGGCCGCCGGCCACGGTGGAGAAGCGCAACGCGACGTCGGTGCGCTTGCCCTTCTCCTGGAACAGCGTGGCGCGGGTGTACTTGCTGATCGGCTCGTCACCGACGGTGCCGTCGGCCTCGAAGTAGCCGAAGGCGGTGATGCCGCGGGCGTGCACCACGCGCTCCGGGATGCGCTCCCGGTCGAAGTGGCTGATCTTCTCGAGGAACTGGTAGTTCTCCAGCGTGGCGGGGCCTCGGGCGCCCACCGTCCGCTGGTTCTGGTTGTCGTAGACCGAATGGCCCTGGCGGTTGGTCAGGACGGGGCGGTCGGCCTCGCTCGGGGCCGGGCCCTGGGACGCGACGTCGGTCATGCGGGTGTTCCTCCTCGGATGTCGTGCTCCTCGAACTGCACTGACTCTGCTGCTGCCACCTGGCAGGCCCGGCACATGCCCCAGAACACGACCTCGGCCTCGTCGACGACGAAGCCGGCCGCGTCCGAGGGGCTCAGGCAGGGAGCCGCGCCGACGGCGCAGTCGACATCGGCGACCGCGCCGCAGGAGCGGCAGACCAGGTGGTGGTGGTTGTCGCCCACCCGCAGCTCGAAGAGCGCGGGCGCGCCGGCGGGTTCGATCCGGCGGGCGAGCCCCACGGTGACCAGTGCGTCCAGCACGCCGTAGACCGTTTGGGGAGACAGCGTGGGGTGCTGGGCACGGGCGCCGGTGACGATGGCGTCGGCATCGGCGTGGGGGTGGGCGGAGAGGACGTCGAGCACGGACAGCCGCGGTCGGGTGACCCGCAGACCGGCCTCGCGCAACCGGTGCGCCCACGTCGTCTCCATCGGTGACCACTCAACACCGTTGTTTTGTATCAGTCAACTTAAGAACCCCTCGCCCCCCGCCACTCGCCCACTCGTGACGGGCCCCTGCACGGGGCCGCAGAACTAGGCGAAGACGATGGTGCGCGGGCCCTCCACGATCACGCGGTCCTCCACGTGCCAGGTGACGGCCTGGGCGAGCACCTGGCGCTCGACGTAGCGGCCCACCCGTCGCATGTCCTCGACCGTGGCCCGGTGGTCGACCCGCGCGACCTCCTGCTCGATGATCGGGCCGGCGTCCAGCTCCGGGGTCACGTAGTGCGCCGTCGCCCCGATCAGCTTCACCCCGCGGTCGTGCGCCGCCTGGTACGGGTTCGCGCCCACGAACGCCGGCAGGAAGCTGTGGTGGATGTTGATCAGCCGCTCGGGGAACCGGCTGCAGAAGTCGGCGGACACGATCTGCATGTAGCGGGCGAGGACGACCAGGTCGACGTCGCCGATGAGCTCCAGTGCCTCCGCCTCCGCCTCGGCCTTGGTCGCGGGGGTCACCGGCACGTGGTGGAACGGGATGCCGGCGGCCTTCGCCACCGGCTCGAGGTCGGGATGGTTGGAGACCACGGCGGTGATCTCGGCGCGCAGGTCGCCGGCCCGCACCCGGTAGATCAGCTCCTGGAGCACGTGGTCGGTCCGGCTGACGAAGACGGCGACGGTCGGCCGGTGCGCCGCCTCGGCCAGCCGCCAGGTCATGCCCCACTGCCGGGCCAGCAGCTGCAGCGCCCCCTCCAGCTGGGGACGGCGGGTGGCCAGCTCCGGCAGCACGAACTCCAGGCGGAGGGTGAAGGTGCCGCCGAGCGGGTCGGAGGAGTGCTGCTGCGACTCGGTGATGTTCGCGCCGACGTCGGCGAGCAGCCGCGACAGGACCGCGACGATCCCCGGCTGGTCGGGGCAGCGGACCACCAGCCGCCCGACGTCGGTGGTGCTGGGGTCGTCGGAGCCGGCGGCGGACATGGCGGAGATCGTCCCAGACGCGAGGAGGGATCCTCCTCAGACCTCGGGCAGCGGCGCGCGGGTGGCGCCGGCGACGTCGAACAGGTCGCCGTACTCCTCGACGCGGGCGAGGACGTCGTCGGTCGTGAACCGCAGCTCCGCCGGGTCGAGCGAGCCGTCGCGCACCGCGTCGACCTCGTCCCAGCCGATGGGGGTGGACACCGTCGCGCCCGCCCGGGCGCGCAGCGAGTACGGGGCGACGGTGGTCTTGGCCGGGTTGTTCTGGCTCCAGTCGATGAGCACCTTGCCGGGGCGCAGCGCCTTCTCCATCCGCCAGACGACGTCGTCGGGCGTCTCGGCGGACAGCTCCTGGGCCAGCATCTTGGCGTACCGGCTGGGGTGCTCACGGTCGGCGGGCGCCTCGATCGGCGCGTACACCTGCATGCCCTTGGACCCCGACGTCTTCACCACCGGGTCCAGCCCGTCGGCCTCCAGTCGCTGCCCGAGCCGCTCGGCGACCGCGCAGCACTCGGCGATGCCCGTCTCCGGCCCCGGGTCGAGGTCGAGCACGAGCAGGTCGGGCAGCGCCGGCTGACCGTCGTCGTCGATCCGCCACTGGGGCACGTGCACCTCGAGCGCAGCGAGGTTGGCCGCCCACGCGAGGTCCGCGGTCGACTCGAGCAGGACCATGTCCAGGGTCTCGCGCCCGCGGGAGCTGCCCGGGCTCGGAACGGTGACCCGCCGCACCCACTCGGGAGCGTGCCGGGCGTTGTTCTTCTCGAAGAACGTCTGGCCCTCGACACCGTCGGGCCAGCGGGTGAAGGTGACCGGCCGGCCCGCCACGTGCGGCAGCAGCACCGGCGCGATGCGCACGTAGTAGTCGATGACCTGCGCCTTGGTGAACCCCACCTCGGGGAAGAGCACCTTCTCCAGGTTCGACACCGACAGGGTGCGGCCGTCGATCTCCACCCGCTGCTTCGCGGGGCTCATGGCGCGCTCACGGCTCCACCACCACGTCGTCGGGCTCCAGGTCGTCGCGCACGCCCTTCCAGGACGGGTGCCGGAGCCGGTTGTCCGCCGTCCACACCGCGAAGGCCACCTCGCCCACGAGGTCCGGCTCGACCCAGTGCGCGTCGCGCGTGACCTCCCGCGGGAGCGTGCCGGCGAAGGGCGACGTCGTCCGGGGCGTCAGCACCCGCTCCAGGTCGCGCAGGTCCTGGCCGCTGAAGCCGGTGCCGACGTGCCCGACGTAGACCAGCCGGCCCTCGTCGTCGGGGACGCCGACCAGCAGCGAGCCGATGCCCCCGGCCCGCCGCCCCTGCCCGGGACGCCAGCCGCCGACGACGACGGCCTGGGTGCGGACGTTCTTGAGCTTGCGCCAGTCGGGGCTGCGCACCCCCGGCCGGTACGGGGAGTCCAGCCGCTTGGCGACGACGCCCTCGAGGCCGTTCTCCTGGCTGGCCGCCAGCACACCGGCCCCTCCGCCGGCGAACCACGGCGTGGGCACCCAGCGGTGCCCGGCGAGCCCGAGGGCGTCCAGCCGGGCGCGCCGCTCGGCGTAGGGCCACCCCGTGAGGTCCTCGCCGTCCCAGGACAGCAGGTCGAACACCAGGAAGCTGACCGGCCGGGCCGCGGCCATCCGCGGCACCTCGGGTCCGGTGCGGTGCATCCGGTTCTGCAGCGCGCCGAAGTCCGGCCGCCCGGCGGCGTCCATCAGCACGATCTCGCCGTCGACCACGGCGTCGTGCCCCGCGAGGGCCTCGGGCAGCCGGGCCACCTCCGGGTAGCGGACCGTGATCCCGGTGCCCTTGCGCGAGGTGAGGACGACGGCGCCGCGGTGCACGGCCGCGACCGCCCGGACGCCGTCCCACTTGAACTCGTAGGCCCAGCGCCCGTCCTCCTCCGGCGGCGGCAGCTCGCCGCTGGTGGCGAGCATCGGCAGCGGCGCCGGCGTCGGGTCCGGGGACGGCGGAGCGTCGAGCTTGCGCACGTTCCAGGTGCCGTCGGCCAGCCGGTAGATGACGTAGCGCCCGACCAGCCGCCGGCCGTCGAAGGTGACGGTGACGCGGTCGTCGGACCACGTCTCCGTGGCGTAGCGGCCGGCGTCCCAGATGGTCACCTCTCCCCCGCCGTACTCGCCGGCGGTGACGGTGCCGGAGGAGGGCGCGTACTCCAGCGGGTGGTCCTCGGTGGGGACGGCGAGCCGGCGGGGGCCCGGCTCCGTGGGCGGCCCCTCGGGCACCGCCCAGCTCTTCAGGACGCCGTCCCGCTCGAGCCGGAGGTCCCAGTGCACGCGCTCCCCCACCGGGCCGCGCGGCGTGGAGTGCTCGTGGACGACGAAGGTGTCGCCCCCGCCGGCGGGCGGCACGGGCTCTGACGTCCGCGCCGGGTCCCGCTCGGCGCGGGACTCGGCGAGCGGGTCGTCCTGCCGGCCGCCGGAGCGGGCGGGCACGTCAGGCGCTGCGGCGGGCGCGCTTGGCGGGCGGCTTGTCGGCGCTCGCGCTCTTCGTGGCCGTCGTCTTCGTGCTCGTCGTCTTCTTCGCCGTCGTCTTCTTCGCGGCAGCGGCCGGCTTCTCGGCGGGTGGCTTCGCCGCGGCCTTCTTCGCCGGCGCCCGCTTGGCGGGGGCCTTCGTCGCCGGCGCCTCGGTCGCGGCCTCGTCGTCGCCGGCGTCCTCCGCCGCCGAGTCGCCGCGGGCCCGCTCGACGCTGCGGCGCAGGGCGCTCATGAGGTCGACGACCGCGGCGCCGTCGTCGGGGACCTCCGGGGGCTGCTGCACGTCGCCGCCGCTCTGCTTGGCCTCCAGCAGCGCGGTCATCGCCTCGCGGTAGTCGTCGGTGAACTCCGTCGGGTCGAACGCTCCCGACATGGAGGAGATCAGCGCCTCGGCCATCTGCAGTTCCTGCGGCCGCACCGCGACGTCCTCGTCGAGGAACGCGAAGTCGGGACGGCGGATCTCGTCGGGCCACCGCATGGTGTGCAGCACCAGGATCCCGTCGCGGACGCGCATGGCCGCCAGGGACTCGCGCTGCCGGATCGCGATCTTGGTGATCGCCACCTGCCCGGCGTTCTCCAGGGCGTCGCGCAGCAGCACGTACGGGCGCGTCGCGGGCCCGTCGGGCTCGAGGTAGTAGGTCTTCTCGAACTGGATGGGGTCGATCTCGGCCTGGTCGACGAACTGCAGCACCTCGATCTCGCGCCGCGTGCTCAGCGGCAGCTCGTCGAAGTCGGCGTCGGTGAGGATGACGACCTGGCCGTCGGGCAGCTCGTAGCCCTTGGCGATGTCGCTGTACTCGACCTCGTCGCCGTCGACGGAGCAGACCCGCTTGTACTTCACCCGGCCGCCGTCCGCGGCGTGCACCTGGTGGAAGCGGATGTCCTTGTCCTCCGTGGCGGAGTACAGCTTCACGCCGATGCTGACCAGCCCGAAGGACACGGCCCCGCGCCAGATCGATCGCATGCCGCCCCTTCCCGAGGAGGCCCCGACGTGGGCCCCGTCCCGACCCGCACCGGGTCAAGATCACACGATAGGTGCGCAGGGGTGCCCGTGGCAGGTCGGCGGACGCGCGACCTCCCCCGTACGGGCGACGGGCCGCCTCGCCCCGCCGCTACGAGTCGGACGGGTCCACGCCCTCGGTCTGGGGCGCGAGGCCGCCGTTCTGGATGGCGTCGTACACGAACTGGAGGACGTCGGAGCCCGCGATCATGGTCATGGTGAGCGCCGCCATGCGGGTGGCACGGGGCGCGCCGATGTACCCGAACACGAATCCGGTGCCCACCCACTGCGCGAGGCAGAACGGGCAGGTCAGCAGCTCCCCGACCGCGTGCTTGACGCCACCGTGCTCCCGCACCTCCTCGGCGACCTCCGCGTGCCCCGAGGCCCCCTCGAAGCGCACGAACGGCGCCCGGATCGGCGCGGTCACCGGATCCTTCGCGATCCGCCGCGCCAGCCGGAAGGTGGCCACGGTCAGGAGTGCGGCGTCGCCGAACGGGATGCGCTCGGGCAGCTCCCTGCCGGAAGCCCGCACCGCCGCCGCGGCGGCGGACACCAGACCGACGTAGACGCCCATGGCACCGAGGTCCGCCCCGAGCGGCCGGGGCTCGCCGTGGGTGTACTCCCGCTGCTGCGTGCGGGCCCAACGACGCACCGGGGCCCCGATCCGCTGTACCTCGTCTGCGATCGCCATGGAGCGCCGCTACCCGGTCATCGGCGGCGCGAACCCGGCGGGGCCGACCGTGCCGCAGGGCACACCAGGCATGGCCGCAGGGGTCACGGGTAGGGGCGCGGGGCGACGCCGGTCCCAGCGGCCGGCCCACGGTCCCCCGCGGACGACGAGAGCGGGTGCGCCCGCGCGACGAACGGAGACGTCCATGACCGACCCCGGCACCACCGACGGCACGACCCAGACCGAGGGCCAGACCGCCCGCGACATCTTCCCCGAGGACGACGGCATCCCCGAGGTGGCGCAGGACGACTCGCCCACGATGCAGCGCGCCGAGGACCCGCAGTTCGAGGCGCTCCCCGGGGAGAGCCCGACCGCCACCACCGACTTCGGCACCACCGCGGCCGAGCAGGCCGAGGGCGAGTCGCTCACCGGCCGCCTGGACCGGGAGCTCCCGGACGACGCCCCGGACGTGCGCCCCGCCGAGGACCCGCAGCGTGCCGACGTCCAGCTGGAGCAGGACCTGGACACCGCTCCGGACAGCGACTCGGGGACCAACCGCACGGCCGACGACATGGAAGCCACCGGGGACGCGGCCATCGGCGGGGAGGGCCCCGAGGAGTCGGCCGTCCACGTCATCGACGGCTGACCGGACCCGCTCCTCCCCGACCCGCCCCGGGGGCGCGACATGCGCCGCGTTCTCACGGGGCGGGTTGGCGTGCACCCGCACCGTTGTCTACCTTGGGTCCGCGGTTGAGCAGGCAGCCGTACCGGGGCGGTCCCCACGAGGGCCGGCTCCGGCCGCGTCGACCACTCGCAGAAATCCGGGGCGATCCATGCCCTGGACGCGAAGCGGTAGATTGACCGGGCGGTGTGCCACTGCGCCGCCGCCGAGAGGAGCACCGTCCGTGACCACTTCCGACCTGCCCGCCGAGGGGCAGCCCGACGTGTCGACCGAGGGCACCGAGGCACCCTTCGACGACGTGATCACGCTCTCCACCTCCACCGACGAGGACGGCGTGGTGACGGTGAAGGTCGTCGGCGAGGTGGACACCTTCACCGCTCCCGTGCTGCGTTCCACGCTGGACAGCCAGCTGGAGCAGTCGCCGCGGGAGCTGGTGATCGACCTGTCCGGCGTCCAGTTCCTGGGCTCGGCCGGCCTGGCCGTGCTCGTGGAGACGCAGAAGTCCGCCCGCAGCCGTGAGGTCGCCCTGCGCCTGATCGCCACGACCCGTGCCGTCACGCGGCCGCTCGAGGTGACCGGCCTGATCGACCTGTTCACGATCGCCGACAGCACCGCACGCTGACCGGACCCCCTGCCGCCCACCGCTCTCCAGCGGCGGGCCCCTGCAGGGGCTGGACGAGGGCCTCCCGGTTCGCCGGGGGGCCCTCGACCCGTCTCAGGCCGACAGCAGCTGGCAGACCGCCTGCTCGAGCACCCGCTGCACGTCCCGGTCCGCCGCGGCATCCGCGGCGTCCGAGAGAGCCGACGCGACGGTCTCGCCGTGCTCGAACCGGTCGACGACCCGCGGGTCCACGTAGCTGGCCTTGCACACCGCGGGGGTGTTGCCGAGCTGCTCGCTCACCTGCTTGTAGGCGGCGTTCACGATCTTCTTGCGCGCGGCCCTCGACGTCGGCAGGGGCGCCTCGGCCAGCCGCGCGGCCATGAGCACCGTGGCGTTCCAGGTCCGGAAGTCCTTGGCGGTGATCTCCGCCCCGCTGATCTCCTTGAGGAAGGCGTTGATCTCGCTGCTGGACACGTCCCGCCAGCTCCCGTCCTCGACCTGGTAGGCCAGCAGCTCCTCCCCCGTGCCCTCGGGGCGCTCCAGCAGCTGCCGCACCACCGTGGCCGTGGGCCGATCGGTGAGCTCCACCTCGCGCTCGATGCTGCCCTTCGCGGTGTAGGAGAAGTAGGTCCGCTCGCCCCGCACCCGGACGTGCTCGCGCCGCAGGGTGGCCAGGCCGTACGTGCCGTTCTCCTCGGCGTACTGCTCGCTGCCGATCCGGAAGGCCCCCAGGTCGAGCAGCCGGATCGCGGTCGCCAGCACCCGCTCGCGGTTGAGGCCGCGGGTGCGCAGCGCTGCGACGACCTCGTCCCGGACGTCGGGGAGCTGCCGGGCGATCTGCAGCACCCGCTCGTGCTTCTCGGCGTCCCGGCGCGCGCGCCACTGGTCGTGGTACCGGTACTGCCGCCGGCCGGCCGCGTCGACCCCGGTGGCCTGGATGTGCCCGTTCGGCCACGGGCAGATCCACACGTCCCGCCAGGCCGGCGGCACGGCCAGCCCGCGGATCCGGTCGAGGCGGTCGTCCTTGATCAGCGCGCCGTCGGTGTCGTAGTAGGCGAAGCCCCGCCCCGCCCGGCGACGTCCGTACCCGGGGCCGTTCACGTCACTCCGCCGCAGCCTCACCGCCGGAGGATGAGCAGCCGGAACCGCACGCAAACGCGGCACGGCGAGCCGTCACCCGTCAGCGGAGGTCGACGAGGCCCCCGAGGCCGCTGACCTCGAGCACGTGGCGGGTCACCCCGCGCTCCGCCGCGTGCACCACGAGTCGCCACCCCTCGTCGCGGGCGATGCGCGCCATCGCGAGCACCACGCGAACGCCGGCGCTGCTGAACAGCGTCACGTCCTCCAGGTCGAGCTCCACCCGCCCGGTGCCGCCGTGGCTGGCCTCGAGCAGCCGGATCCGCAGCTGGTCGGCACCGGCCACGTCGACCACCCCGGTCACCCGCACGACCGGCCTGTCGCCGGCCCGGTCGACGACGACCGTCATGCCCTCGGTGCCGGTGCCCGGCAACGGCTCGTCATCGGACCTGTGCCGCAGCCGGACTGTCAGGGTCACCGTCGTGCCGTCCCGGTCGTCCAGCGAGACCCCGTCGACGAGCTGACGCATGATCAGCAACCCCCGGCCGCGGTCGCCCGGATCACGGTCCGGCGGTCGCCAGGTGCCGTCGTCGTGGACGGTCACGGTCAGCATGCCGTCGGCGTCGACCGCCGCCCGGACGGACATCGGTCCCGGCTCCGACCCCCGGTAGGCGTGCTCGGCGGCGTTGGCGCAGGCCTCGCCCACGGCGGCCATGACGCCGACCCGGTCGTTCTCGCCGATGCCCAGCTCGCCGAGCCACGCGCCGAGCCTCCGGCGGATCCCGGGCAGGGAGGCGGGCACGGCGAGCAGGTCCAGCTGCAGGGGCCCGAGGCTCGCGGCCCGGCGGTGGGCCACGAGCACGGCGACGTCGTCGGGCCAGTCCTGCGGCGGCCGGACCAGCTCGGCGATCTCGACGGCCATGCCGGAGGCGGTGGCCGGGTTCCCCGCACCCGGACGGCCGAGCACCTCCCGGGACGCGGCGATCAACCGGTCGAAGGCGTCGGAGTAGTTGCTGCCGGCGCCCGCGAGGGCACCGTTGGAGAACAGCACCAGGGTCGCGCCCTGCTCGAGCACGAACTCGTGCACCGGCGTCCCGCTGCCGGGCATGCTGCCCAGGGGCGGACGGGGCGTGACCGGGAGGAACGAGGCGCTGCCGTCGCTCGTGACGACCAGCGGCGCGGGATGGCCGGCCGTCGTGTACGAGAGGGCGCCGCTGCCGGTGTCCAGCACGCCGTAGAACACCGAGGCGCCCTCGACGTCGTCCATGAGCGATGCGAACGTGTCCAGGTCGGCGAGGACAGCCGGTGGCGCGGGATCCCGCAGCGCCGTGGACCGCATCGCCCCGCGCAGCCGGCTCATCGCACCCGCTGCGGGGACGCCGTGGCCGACCGCGTCACCGACCACGAGCGCCATCTTCCCGTCGCCGAGCGGCACCGCGTCGTACCAGTCACCGCCGGCGGCCCGGATCGAGGTGGCCTGGTGGTAGCTGCCGGCGAGCGCCAGGTCGGGGAACATCGGCAGGAACGGCGGGAGGAGCGAGGACTGCGCGGCCTCGACCGCGTGCGCGGCCGGTACCGGCCACGGGGCGGCGTCGTCGTACTCGACGACCACCATCGCGCCGGTCCCCCCGGCGACGGGCAGGGCCCGGACGACGAGCGTCACCGACGGCCCGCCCTCACCCAGCTGACCGCAGAGCGTGTCGGCCCGCCCGGTGCCGGTCACCGCGTCCACCACCTCGGCGGGGAAGCGGCCGTCGACGGGCGGCAGCTGGGTGAGGTCGGTACCCAGCCGGCGCGCGCTGGCATTGGCCCAGACCGTCCGGCCCGATCCGGACACGCAGTAGATGGCGGCCGTCGCGGCCTCCATCGCCGCGATCAGCACGGCAGCGCCCTCGGGCCCGGCGGCCTGCGGAGGGGTGGGAAGCCCTGCCTGGTCGGTGCTCATCCCCAGCCAGGGAACAACAGGCCCCCGAGCTCGGCAACCGCGCCGCAGGCCCCGCCCGGCGTGGGACACGGCACGTTTGCAGAATCGCAGCAGCCGGGTACGAAGCGCCGTCGGACCGCGCGCGCCGAGGGCCCGTGAGCCCTTCGCCGGGCCCGGCGGTGCAGGATGGACGCCGCGCGGCTCGACGACCGAGGGCGCCAGGACGAAGGAGCGGTATCGGATGGTGGACTCGAGGGGTGCCCTCGCGCAGGACGGGCGGCGCCCGGAACGACTGGAGCTGCGGGTGCCCATCACCCCCATGCAGCTGCCGGCCGTCCGAGCGATGGCTGGCGACCTCGCCATCCGGATGGACTACGACCTCGACAGCGTCGAGGACCTCCGGCTCGCCGTCGACGAGGCGTGCGCGACGCTCGCCAGCATCGTGGAGGGCGACGCCCCGATGACGGTCGTCTTCGAGACGACCCGCGCCGGGCTGCACATCGAGGCATGGGTGCCCACGGCCGAGGGCGTCGACGTGCCGCGCGACGGGTTCGGGTGGGCCGTGCTCGCCACGCTGGTGGACGCGGTCGAGGGCCGTCCCACCGCCCAGGACCAGGTGCCGGGCGGGAACGGCTCGGGCACACCGGTCGCGGTGATCGCGATGGACAAGTACCTGCCGGGCCAGCACCCTTCGGAGCTGGCGAGCGGAGCAGGACAGAATCTCTCGGTGGCCCGGTGACCCGGTCTCCCGCCACCGATCCCAGGGGGATCACGGTGGAGCCACGGGACGGCGGCGCGCCCGAGCCGCGCGAGGCGCCGGAGCAGGACGTCGCACCCGGTGCCGAGCCGGCCGCGACCGATGCACGCGGCCCGCAGGACCCCTCGACGGACGAGACGCCCGCCGTGGACGTCCCCGCCGTCGCCGAGGAGGCGGTACCGCTCTCCGACAACCGGCGCCGGGCCCAGCGCACCGCACCGCTGTTCGCCGAGCTGGCCACGCTGGAGAAGGACGACCCGCGCCGGGAGCGGCTGCGCGAGATCCTGGTCGAGGAGCACCTCCCCCTCGTCCGGCACTTCGCCCGCCGGTTCAGCAACCGCGGCGAGCCCTTCGACGACCTGCTCCAGGTCGGCACTCTGGGCCTGATCGCCGCCATCGACCGCTTCGACCCCACCCGCGGCGTGGAGTTCCTCTCCTTCGCCGTGCCGACGATCACCGGTGAGATCAAGCGGCACTTCCGCGACCAGGGCTGGTCGGTGCGCGTGCCGCGTCGGCTGCAGGAGCTGCACCTGTCGCTGAACGCAGCGGTGGGTGAGCTGGCGCAGAAGAACGGCCGGGCACCGACGCCCAGCGAGCTGGCCCAGCACCTGGGCATCCCGCGCGAGGAGGTCCTCGAAGGCCTCGCCGTCGCCAACGCCTACCGCAGCAGCTCGCTGGACGAGCGACTGTCCGGCGACGACGACTCCCCCACCCTGGCCGCCACGCTGGGCGAGGAGGACGCCGCGCTGGAAGGCGTGGAGTACCGGGAGTCGCTGCAGCCGCTGCTGGCCACGATCCCGGCCCGCGAGCGGCGCATCCTCATCCTGCGGTTCTTCGGCAACATGACCCAGTCGCAGATCGCCGCGGACATCGGCATCTCGCAGATGCACGTGTCGCGCCTGCTGTCCCAGACGCTGGCCAAGCTCCGCGAAGGCCTGCTCAAGGACTGACCCCGACCGTCGAACGCAGGTGGCCCGGACCCACGAGGGTCCGGGCCACCTGCGTTCAGTGCCTCCCGGCGACCGGCGTCACTGCTGCGGCGGCACGTCGGTATCGCCGAACTGCTCGCGGACGGCGGGATCGGCGGCCGGACCGCTGTCCCGCACGTCCTGGGTGAGCTGCGACAGCGGCGGCGGCGCGGGCATGGCGGGCGCGGAATCGTTGATGCTCGTCATCTCGATCCTCGCCTCGGGCTGGTCGGCGGCCCGGGGCAGCTGCGACTCGAACCAGCTGCTGGTGTCGATACCGCCGTCGGCGGGGGCGGTGCGCCCGTCGACCGACGGCTCGACGTCCATCCACGACTTCCCGTCGCCGGCGCCGCCGAGGTTGGCCAGCCCCTCGAGGGCCTTGCTGAACTCGCTGGGGACGATCCACATCTTGTTCGCGTCGCCCTGCGCGATCTGCGGCAGCGTCTGCAGGTACTGGTAGGCCAGCAGCCCCTGGTCGGGCTTGCCGTCGTGGATGGCCTGGAAGACCGTCTCGATCGACTTCGCCTGCCCCTGCGCCTGCAGGAAGAGCGCCGCCCGCTCACCCTCGGCGCGCAGGATCCGGCTCTGCCGCTCGGCCTCCGCCTCGAGGATGACCGCCTGCTTGCGGCCTTCCGCGGACAGGATCGCCGATGCCTTGTCACCCTCGGCCGAGGTGATGGCCGCCTGCCGGTGCCCCTCGGCGGTGAGGATGACCGCGCGCTTGTCGCGGTCGGCGCGCATCTGCTTCTCCATGGAGTCCTGGATGGAGTGCGGCGGGTCGATCGCCTTGATCTCCACGCGGGCCACGCGCAGCCCCCACGGGCCGGTCGTGCCGTCGAGCACCTCGCGCAGCTGGCTGTTGATGCCGTCCCGGCCGGTCAGCGCGCCCTCGAGGTTGAGCCCGCCGACGACGTTGCGCAGCGTCGTGGTGGTCAGCTGCTCCATGCCGGTGATGTAGTTCGCGATGCCGTAGACGGCCAGCTTCGGGTCGGTGACCTGGAAGTAGACGACCGTGTCGATCCCGACCTGGAGGTTGTCGGCGGTAATCACCGGCTGGGGCGGGAAGGAGACGACCTGCTCGCGCAGGTCGATCGTCGCCCGCACGCGGTCGACGAAGGGCACCAGGATGGACAGGCCGGGGGTGAGCGTGCGGCTGTAGCGGCCCAGCCGCTCGACGACCTTGGCCTGGGCCTGGGGGACGATCGTCACGCTCTTGGCGAGCACGACGATCAGCAGCAGCGCGACGACGATCAGGGCGATGAGTGCGGGCTCCACGGGGGCCTCCTTCGTCGGGGCGGGCGGAACCGACCCTTTCACGTCCACCCGCCCGGGTCACGCGCCCTGTGGACGGTTCACTCCAGGGCGTCGCCCACCACGGCCGTGGCCCCCTCGATCTGCAGGATGCGGACGGTCGCCCCGACCGGGAAGGCCTCCCCGTCGTACTGGCTGCGGGCCGACCACTCGTCGGCACCCATCCGGATCCGGCCGCCCGCGACGTCCACCGCGCGGGTGACGACGGCGGTGCGTCCGACCAGGCCGTCGACGCCGTCCAGCTGGAGCGGGGTGCGCTCGGTGAGGTGCCGCTTGGCGATCGGGCGCACGACGGCGAGCAGCGCCAGGGACACGGCGATGAAGGCGACCAGCTGGAAGGCCACCGCCCCGCCGGCGAACGCCACGGCCGCGCCGCCGAGCGCTCCGCCGGCGAACATGAGCAGGACCAGGTCGAGGGTCAGCATCTCGCCACCGGCGAACAGGCCGGCGGCGATGAGCCAGAGCACCCACGGAGCCATGCCGGGAGTCTGGCAGAGCCGGCGCCGGTGCGCGGCCCGCCGCCCCCGCGCCCGGCTGCGACGGCCGCTCCCGACGTAGCCTCGCCCGGTGCACGACTTCCCCGCCGGCCGTCTCGCCGCGTGGGCCACCGCCTGGCTCACCGGCCGCACCTCCTACGACGAGGCCCTCGACGCCGTCACCGGGAGCACCGCCCACCGGGTGAGCGGGCTGCCGGGCACCGACGGCGCCGTTCCCCTGGGCGAGGCGCTCGCCGCGCTGAGGGGCCTCGGTGAGCGGCGGCTGCGCCTGGTGCTCCCCGCCCCCGGCGACGTGCGCGGACTGCCGACGGTCCCGGGTCTGGCCGCGGTGGCGCTGGAGGCCGGGCAGGCGGCGGTCGGCGACCGGGTGGTGCTCGTGCCCGAACCCGTCGGCCCCGAGGTCCTGCAGTGGACCGCTGTCGATCTGGACGGCGTGCCGCCCCCGCCGCCGCCGGTCGAGGACACCCTGCGGCGGACCTCGGGTGCGCTGGACCTCGCCGTCACCGGTTCAGCCCGCACGCTGGCCGAGCTCGACCTGGCCCGGTGGCACCCCGAGGTGCCGGAGCTGCTCGCGGGGCTGGCCCGGCCGACGCCCGCGCAGGGGCTCCCGCCCGACTCCGATCCGCTCGCGCTCGCCATCCTCGGGCGGGCGCTGCGCGTCGCCGCCGTCCTGGACCTGGCGATGGCCGACGCCCCGGGCGGAGCGGTCAACCACGCCCAGGCCGCGCGCCGCGACGCCGTCCTCCGGCCGCTCGGGAACGCCGTCCGCGAGGCGGTGACGGCGGCCTACAACGCGCTCCCCCGCTGAGCCGGGACCCGGTGCTGCATGGTCATGCAGAGTCGTGAATACTTGTGCTCGTGTCCAAGGTCCTCACGTCCCTCCCGGTCGGCGAACGCGTCGGCATCGCGTTCTCCGGTGGTCTCGACACGTCGGTCGCGGTCGCGTGGATGCGCGACAAGGGAGCGGTGCCCTGCACCTACACCGCCGACATCGGCCAGTACGACGAGCCCGACATCGCCTCGGTGCCCGGCCGCGCGACCGCGTACGGCGCCGAGCTCGCCCGGCTCGTCGACTGCCGCGCCGCGCTGGTGGAGGAGGGCCTGGCCGCGCTGACCTGCGGCGCCTTCCACATCCGCTCGGGGGGGCGCAGCTACTTCAACACCACCCCGCTGGGCCGGGCCGTCACCGGCACGCTGCTGGTGCGGGCGATGCTCGACGACGACGTCCAGATCTGGGGCGACGGCTCCACCTACAAGGGCAACGACATCGAGCGCTTCTACCGGTACGGCCTGCTGGCCAACCCCGGGCTGCGGATCTACAAGCCGTGGCTGGACGCCGACTTCGTCACCGAGCTCGGCGGGCGCAAGGAGATGTCGGAGTGGCTGGTCGCCCACGGGCTCCCCTACCGCGACAGCGCCGAGAAGGCCTACTCCACCGACGCCAACATCTGGGGCGCCACCCACGAGGCCAAGACCCTCGAGCACCTGGACACCGGCATCGAGAGCGTCGAGCCGATCATGGGCGTCCGCTTCTGGGACCCGGCGGTGCAGATCGAGCCGGAGACGGTGACCATCGGCTTCGAGCAGGGCCGCCCGGTCACGATCGACGGCAAGGAGTTCGGCTCGGCCGTCGACCTGGTCATGGCGGCCAACGCCATCGGCGGCCGGCACGGCCTGGGCATGTCCGACCAGATCGAGAACCGGATCATCGAGGCCAAGAGCCGCGGCATCTACGAGGCGCCCGGCATGGCGCTGCTGCACATCGCCTACGAGCGGCTGGTCAACGCGATCCACAACGAGGACACCCTGGCGACCTACCACAGCGAGGGACGGCGCCTGGGCCGGCTGATGTACGAGGGCCGATGGCTGGACCCGCAGGCGCTCATGCTCAGGGAGTCCCTGCAGCGCTGGGTCGGCATGGCCGTCTCGGGCGAGGTGACGATCCGGCTGCGGCGCGGTGAGGACTACTCGATCCTCGACACCACCGGCCCGTCGTTCAGCTACCACCCGGACAAGCTGTCGATGGAGCGCACCTCGGACTCGGCGTTCGGACCGGTCGACCGGATCGGGCAGCTGACCATGCGCAACCTGGACATCGCCGACTCGCGGGCACGGCTCGAGCAGTACGCGCGGATCGGGATGGTGGGCGGTTCGGTGCAGGCGGCGATCGGTGCCGCGCAGGCGGCGTCGACCGGTCTGATCGACGCCTCCATGCAGGGCGGTGCGGAGGCGATCGCCTCCCGCGGCCAGGTCTCCGAGCACGACGAGCTGCTCGACCGCGCGGCGATGGAGTCCGGCACCGACTGACGACCCCGCCGACCGGTGAACCCGGGAGACCTACCAGCGCCCCAGTGGTGGGTCTCCCGGGTCCGACGCTGCGACCAGGTGCGGGCGGGCCCCCCGTCAGCTGGTCGGGCGGGGGCGCGGCGGCACGAAGCAGCACGACGCGGGACAGTTCGTCCCGAGCCTCGGCGCTCCCCCGGCCCGGCGCTCGGCGAGCAGCTCGACCAGCGAGCCGACGAACGCCGGGTGCGTGCCGGCCGTCGCGGCCCGGGCGAAGGCCAGCCCCAGCTCCTCGGCCGTCTCCTTCGCCTCGTTGTCGAGGTCCCAGATCACCTCGAGGTGGTCGCTGACGAAGCCGACCGGGAACAGCAGGACGGCCTGCTCCCCCGCTTCCGCGAGCGCCTTCAGGTGGTCGTTCACGTCCGGCTCGAGCCACGGCACCGACGGCGGGCCGCTGCGGCTCTGCCAGACCAGGTCGACGGCCCGCCCGGGGGCGACGCGGTCCACGACCTGCCGCGCGGCGGCCTGCAGCTCGGCCTCGTAGGCGTGCCCGTCGGGGCCGGCGACGGCGGCCATCGAGTCGGGGATGCTGTGCGCGGTCGCGACGAGCCGGGCGCCGTCGCGGAGCTCGTCCGGCAGCCCGGCGAGCGCTGCGGCCAGTGCGTCGGCGTTGGCCTGCACGAAGCCCTCGGCGTCGAAGTAGTGCGGGAGCTTCTCGGCCGTCGGCCCGCCGGCCGCGCCCGCGTCGCCGGACATCGCGGCGCGGGCCCGGGCGACGTCCTCGTGGTACTGCCGGCAGCCGGAGAAGGAGGCGTAGGCCGACGTCGCCAGCACGTAGGCGTGCTCGATGCCGTCGTCGGCCATCTGCTGCCAGACGTCCTCGACGTAGGGCGCCCAGTTGCGGTTGCCCCAGTAGACCGGCAGGTCGATCCCGGCCGTGCGCAGCCCGTCTTCGAGAGCGGCCAGCAGCGCCTTGTTCTGGTCGTTGATCGGGCTCACCCCGCCGAAGTGGTGGTAGTGCTCGGCGACCTCCGCAAGCCGCTCGCGCGGGATGCCGCGGCCCCGGGTGACGTTCTCGAGGAACGGCATCACGTCGTCGTCGCACTCGGGGCCGCCGAAGGAGAGCAGCAGCAGGGCCTCGCGGCGACCGGCCGGGGCGGGGGCGGACGACGGCTCGGCGCCGCCGTTGTTGCGGACGGCCAGCGAGGGGTCCTCGTCGGGGCGCTGGCCTTCGGGGGTGATGTCGACGATGGCGCGGGGCACGGTGTTCTTTCCTGTTGCGGGGCGGATGCAGATGCGGTCGCCCGGATGCGGCGTGGTGCGGCGTCCGTCACACGCCGACGGCGTGGAAGCCTCCGTCGACGTGGACGATCTCGCCGGTGGTGGCGGGGAACCAGTCCGACAGCAGCGCGACGACGGCCTTCCCGGCGGGCTCGGTGTCGGTGACCGACCAGCCCAGCGGGGCGCGGCCCTCCCAGGCCTCCTCGAACTGGGCGCTGCCGGGGATCGACTTCATGGCCATGCTGCGCAGCGGGCCGGCGGCGACGATGTTGGACCGCACGCCCTCGGGGCCGAGCTCGCGGGCGACGTACCGGCTGGTCGACTCCAGGGCTGCCTTGGCCGCGCCCATCCAGCCGTAGACCGGCCAGGCGACGGTGGCGTCGAAGGTCAGCCCGACGACGGAGGAGGGGTTCGCCAGCAGCGGCCGGCAGGCCTGGGTGAGCGAGGCGTAGGACCAGGCCGAGACCTGGAAGGCGGTGGCGGCGTGCTCCCAGGCGACCTCGGGGAAGCCCTCGCCCATCGCCTCCTGCGGCGCGAAGCCGATGGAGTGCACGACGCCGTCCAGGGAGTCGAAGCCCTGCTCGCGCAGCCGGTCGGCCAGGGCCGTCAGGTGCTCGGTGTTCGTGACGTCGAGCTCGACGACCGGCGCCTCCTGCGGCAGCCGCTTGGCGATCCGCGAGCACAGCGACAGCGCCCGCCCGAAGTTGGAGAGCACGACGGTGGCGCCCTGCTCCTGCGCCAGGCGCGCGGTCGCGAAGGCGATGGACGCCTCCGTGAGGACGCCGGTGACCAGGATCTTCTTGCCGTCCAGAATGCCCATCAGTGCCCCATCCCCAGTCCGCCGTCGACCGGGACGACCGCCCCGGTGATGTAGCCGGCCGCGTCGCCGGCGAGGAAGCGCACGACGCCGGCGACCTCCTCCGCCGAGGCGTACCGCCCCAGCGGCACCTGCCCCATGATCTCCTTCTGCCGGGCCTCCGGCAGTGCCGCGGTCATGTCGGTGGTCACGAACCCGGGGGCGACGACGTTGGCGGTGATGTTGCGGCTGCCGAGCTCGCGGGCGATGGAGCGGGCCAGGCCGACCAGCCCGGACTTGCTCGCCGCGTAGTTCGTCTGCCCGGCCGAGCCGAGCAGGCCGACGACGGAGGACACGAAGATCATCCGGCCGGAGCGGGCGCGGACCATCTTGGCGCTGGCGCGCTTGGCCACGCGGTACGCGGCGGTGAGGTTTGCGTCGAGGACGTCGGCGAAGTCCTCCTCCTTCATGCGCATGAGGAGCCCGTCGCGGGTGATGCCGGCGTTGCTCACCAGCACCTCGACCGCGCCCTGGTGCGCCTCGACCTCGGTGAAGGCGCGGTCGACGTCCTCGCTGCTGGTGACGTCGCACTGCACGCCGAAGAGCCCGTCGGGGGCGCCGCTGCCGCGGTGGGTGACCGCCACGGAGTCACCCTGCTCGGCGAACGAGCGGGCGATGGCCAACCCGATGCCGCGGTTGCCGCCGGTCACCAGCACCGATCTGCCCACGTGCACTCCCCTGCCGACGACGCCGAAGTCCTGGATCGAACCTATCCCCTGGCCGCAGGTCGCACCCCCTACCGGTGGGTACCGCGGGCGGGCGAGGTCAGCCCCGGCGGTCCCGCCGGAGCCAGCCGCCGCCGTAGAGCGCCCACAGCACGAGCAGCGGCTGGAAGAACAGCCGCACCAGTCGCGTGCGGTCGGTGTCCAGGCCGAAGGCGTCGGTGCCCTCCAGGTACTGCGCGACGTTGCCGGGGAAGACCGCCACGAAGAACGCGGCGAGCAGCCCGCCGACGAGCTTCTGCTTCTGCGGGAGCGCGACGAAGGCCACCCCCAGCGCGATCTCGGCGACGCCGGAGCCGAGCACCGTCAGGTCCTCGTCGAGCGGGAACCAGTCGGGCACCTGCGCCCGGAACCCCGCCCGCTGGGTGGTCAGGTGCAGCACCCCGGCGCCCACCATGGCCGCGCCCAGCAGGAGTCGGGCGGCCGTGCGGGCCGGGGCGGGCATGCCGACACCCTAGGCAGCGCGCGTTGACAGGCCGGTCGTACCGCCCGTAGACAGCCTGGATGGCGAACGATGACCAGCACCGCGTAGCGCTCGAGGTGGCCGACGGCGTGGCCACGGTGCGCCTGGACCGGCCCGAGAAGATGAACGCCCTGGACACCCCCATGTTCGGAGCGATCGTCGCGGCCGGCCGCGAGTTGATGGAGCGCGACGACGTCGGCGCGGTCGTGCTCACCGGCGCCGGGCGCGCCTTCTGCGCGGGCCTGGACTTCAGCGGCTTCGCGGCCATGGCCGAGCGGAGCGGGCCGCGCGAGGTCGTCCCGCGGGAGCCGCTGGGCGCGGCCGGGGTGCTGGCCCAGCAGGCCGTGCACGTGTGGTCGCTGGTTCCCGCCCCGGTGATCGCGGCGGTGCACGGTTACGCCTTCGGCGGCGGTCTGCAGATCGCCCTGGGTGCCGACATCCGGCTGGTCGCACCCGACGCGCAGCTCTCGCTGATGGAGATCCAGTGGGGCATCTGCCCCGACATGTGCGGCACCCAGCTGCTGCCCGAGCTCGTGGGTCGCGACGTCGCCAAGGAGCTGGCCCTCACCGGGCGCCGGGTGTCCGGCACCGAGGCCGCCCGGCTCGGCCTGGCCACCCGCGAGGAGGCCGATCCGCTCGCCGCCGCGCTGTCCCTGGCCGCCGAGATCGCCGGGCACGGCCGGAACGCGACCCGCGCGGTCAAGCGACTGGTCGACCTCGCCGGGCGGGTGCCGCTCGCCGAGGGGCTGGCCGCCGAGCAGCGCGAGATCGGTCAGCTCATCGGCTCGCCCGAGCAGGCCGCCGTCGTCCGCCGTCGCCTGGGGGGCGGAGCCTGAGCGCCGTGCGCTGACGGCTCAGAGGTTGCGGCCGCAGGTGGGCCAGGCGCCCCGCCCCTGCTGTGCGAGCACCTTCTCCGCGACGGCGATCTGCTGCTCTCGCGTGGCCAGGTCGGCCCGCGGGGCGTAGGCGGCGCCACCGGCGCCGGTCCAGGTGCCCTGCGAGAACTGCAGGCCGCCGTAGTAGCCGTTGCCCGTGTTGATGCTCCAGTTGCCGCCGGACTCGCACCGCGCCACGGCGTCCCAGTCGCGACCGGAGGCCGGCGCCGGGACGACCGCGACCGGGGGCGCCGCAGCAGCGGGTGCCGGGGCCGGGGCCCGCGGTGCGGGTGCCGGTGCCGGTGCCGGTGCCGGTTGCGGTGCGGGTGCCGGTTGCGGTGCGGGTGCCGGTTGCGGTGCGGGTGCCGGTTGCGGTGGTGGGGGCGCGGCATCCGCGGCGGTCTGCTCGCGCTCCAGGTCAACGATCGCCGTCCGCGCCGACTGGAGCTGGGACCGCAGAGCGGCCTGCCGCGCCTCGAAGGCAGCGGCCGTCCGCCGCGCGTCCGCCTGCGCGTCCTGTGCGGCGGTGAGCGCGGCCGATGCCTGCTGCGCCGCATCCTCGGCGTCGGCGACGGCGGCTCCGGCCGCGGCTGCGCTCCCCTCGGCGTCGTCCCGGACGGCGGTGAACCGGTCGAGGACGTCGGTCCGCCCCTGGCCGGCGGCATCGAGGAGCGCCGCCCGCTCGATCATCTGTCCCGGATCTGCAGCGGTGAGCAGGGCCCGCATCCCCGCCGAGGCGGTGCCGTCGATGTAGCTGCGCCGGGCGAAGGCGGCCAGGTCCGTGCGCGCGGCGTCCACCTCGGACGCGGCACCGTCGGCAGCGGCCCGGGCGCGCTCGGCGGCCGTGCGGGCCTCCTCCAGGCCGACCCGCTCGGCCTCGTACCGGGCGAGGGCAGCCGCGGCGGCGGCTTCGGCTGCGTCCTGCTCCGCCTGCACGGCGCCTTCCTCGGTGAGCAGCTCGGTGACCTGGGCGGTGGCCTCGTCGGCGGCCCGCTGCGCGGCGGCGACCTCGGCGTCGGTGGGCGCGGCGGAGGCCGTGCCGGCGGCGGACCCCAGCGCCAGCGCGGCGGCCAGACCGATGGTGACCGCACGGCACGCAGCCCGTCGCGATCCGCTGTCCAGGCGCACCCGCCACCCCCTCCTCGACCCGATGTCCCGGCCCAGCATCCCTGCGCGGGCGAGTCTGTGCAGGGGTGCCGCCGGGCCCTGCCCGGCGATCGTCGGCCTGACCAGCGCGTTCCCGGGGCGAAATCGGTACGCGGTCGCGGAGCTCGCCGGGCGGCGTCAGGGCGAGTACGTCACCTGCTCGGCGATGGCCAGCAGCTGCTCCTCCGTCAGCTCCTGCGGGGCCACGAGCAGGAACATCGGGCCGTCGGCGAACTCACCGACCAGGTTCCAGAAGTCCGGGTTGCCGTAGCCCTCCACGAGCGCCAACCGGCCGTCGAGGCCCTGGACCGTCACCGGCACGACCGGGGCGGCGAGTTCCGTGCCGGAGAGCGCGGTGTCGACCGTCAGCCCGCCCTCCCGACCGATCAGGCTCAGACGCAGCAGCTGCTCGGGTGCGGCGTCGTTCACCAGGTCCAGGCTCCGGCTCTCCTCGTAGCCGCCGATCGACCACCCCGCCGGAGCGAGGCCGAACTGCAGCCCCACCGGCTGCGGCCGGTCGACGATCGACTCCGCCACGGCGACGGCGGCGGCAGGCTCCCCGTAGGCGCCCTCGCCCAGCACCTGCAGCCATCTGCCGTCCGGTCGCTCCCAGAGCAACGTGAGGTAGCCGTCCCCGCCGCGCACCTCGGTCACGGCGCCGTCGACGGTGACCGTTCCCGTGACCGGCCCGTCCACGGACCACCCGGAGTCGGGCCACGCCCTCGGGTCATCGGGGAAGAGACGCACGAGGAACCGGTCGCTCCCCGCCGAGGAGTAGTCGGCGCTGTAGACCAGCGGCTGCCCCGGGTAGAAGGCGACACCACCCCACCGGCTGAACGTGGCGGTCAGTCCCGCCGGAACGGGGTCCACCGACAGCGGGAAGGTGGCCCGCTCAGCGGCGACCAGGCTGATGCCGTCCACGGGCGCCTCGACCACCTGGCTCGGCGCCGGGGCCGCCACGGGCGGTGCCGCACCGTCCGGGCGGTCCACGACGACGGCGGCGGTCCATGCGGCAGCGACGGCCAGGACACCGGCTGCGACCCGCACGAGCACTTTGCGGCTCGGCCGGCGGCGCAGGCGGGACCGCCGGGCGTCGTCCACCAGCTGCCGGGCAGCCAGCACCGACGCCGGCTCCTCGGCGGTGAGGGTGGTCAGGAACGCGTCGGGAAGGACGGGCAGGTCGGCGTCGCGGACGACAGCGGCTCCCGCCAGGAGGGTGTCCAGCTCTCGGTCAGTGCTCATGGGAGGTCTCCTCGGAGGAAGCGGGAACGGCGAGTGCGGCACGGAGCCGGCCGCGGGCGCGGTGCAGGCGGACCCGTGCGGTCCCGGCCGTGAGGCCGAGAGCGGCGGCAGCCTGCGCGGGGGTCAGCCCTTCCCAGGCGATGAGGGTGAGCAGTTCGCGGTCCTCGTCCGAGAGCTCCAGCAGAGCCGCGCGCACCCGCCCGGCGTCCGCCGACTGTTCGTGGAGGACGGCGGGGTCGGGCACCGCACCGGGTGCGAAGGAGGCGGCGAGCCGCTCGCCGAGCCTGCCTGCCCGGCCGGTGCTGCGCAGGGAGTTGGCCAGGCAGTTCCGGGCGATGCCGAACAGCCACGGCCGGACCTCCCCGGGATCCGGCGGAAGGTCGGTGCGGCGCCGCCAGGCGATCGCGAACGTCTCGGCCACGACGTCCAGGGCGTCCTCGCGCGAGTCGCACCGCCGCAGCGCGTAGCCGAGCACTGCGGTGCCGCAGTCGCGGTACACCCGGTCGAAGAGGTCGACGTCCCTGGACGGGGTGGTCATGTCGGGTGGCGGCCCTTGCGTCGCGATCACGTGGAGTACATGTCCGGCTCCGCACGAGCGTTACAGACCGTCGCCGCGTCGTCCCCTCAGCCGCGGGTCGCGGTGAGCAGGCGGTCGCGGGCCGTCGCCAGGGACGGCCCGTACCAGGTGAGGTCCCGCCCGGAGACCAGCGCCGACCGGACACCGGGGAACGCCTCGGGACCGTCGTCGGCGGTGAAGGCGTACGGCTCGTCGGGCAGCAGGACGAGGTGCGGGTCGCTCGAGCGCAGGTCGTCGAGCTCGATCCGCGGATAGCGCTGCTCGTCCTCGGCCCACGCGTTCCGCAGCCCGAGCCGGACGAGCAGGTCGCCGGCGAAGGTGCGGCTGCCCACCACCATCCACGGATCGCGCCAGATCGGGACGGCGACCCGCAGCACCGGCTCCGGCGCCGGCCGGGTCCACTCCACCGCGGCGGTGCGCAGCCAGTCCGGCTCGTCCACGTCGAGCACCTCGGTGAGCAGCCTTCGCATCGAGGTCAGCGCCTGGTCGAGCGACTCGATGACGGTCACCCAGACCGGGATCCCGGCCGCGCGCAGCCGCTGTACGTCCAGCTGCCGGTTCTCCTCCTGGTTGGCGATCACCAGGTCCGGCGCGAGCGCGGCGATCGCCGTTCGGTCGGGGTTCTTGGTGCCCCGGACGCGGGCGACGCCCAGGTCCGCGGGATGGGTGCACCAGTCGGTGGCGCCCACGAGCCGGTCGGGCACGGTGACCGCCAGCGCCTCGGTCAGCGAGGGCACCAGCGACACGACCCGGCGCGGCGGCCGGGACAGCTCGACCGGCGTCCCGAGGTCGTCGTTCACACGTTCCGCCGGTACTGGCCGCCCACCTCGAAGAACGCCTCGGTGATCTGCCCCAGGCTGCACACCCGGACGGTCTCCATCAGCTCGGCGAACACGTTGCCGCCCTCCATCGCCACCTGCTGCAGCCGGGCCAGCGCCGCCGGGGCCTCCGCGGCGTGCCGCTCCTGGAACGCGGCCAGCCGCTCCAGCTGCGACCGCTTCTCCGCCTCCGTGGCCCGCGCCAGCTCCACCGGGGCGGGCGGGGCGTCGCCGCGGTCGGGCGCCAGGAAGGTGTTGACGCCGATGACCGGCAGGCTGCCGTCGTGCTTGCGGTGCTCGTAGAGCATCGACTCGTCCTGGATGCGGCCGCGCTGGTAGCCGGTCTCCATGGCGCCCAGCACTCCGCCACGCTCGGCGATCCGGTCGAACTCGGACAGCACCGCTTCCTCCACCAGCTCGGTGAGCTCCTCGATCACGAAGGAGCCCTGCAGGGGGTTCTCGTTGCCGGCCAGCCCCCACTCCTGGTCGATGACCATCTGGATCGCCAGGGCGCGGCGCACGGACTGCTCCCCCGGCGTCGTCACGGCCTCGTCGAAGGCGTTGGTGTGCAGGCTGTTGGCGTTGTCGTAGATCGCGCAGAGCGCCTGCAGCGTCGTCCGGATGTCGTTGAAGTCCATCTCCTGGGCGTGCAGCGACCGGCCCGAGGTCTGCACGTGGTACTTCAGCTTCTGCGACCGCTCCCCCGCCCCGTACCGCTCCTTCATGGCGATCGCCCAGATGCGGCGGGCCACCCGGCCGATGACGGAGTACTCGGCGTCCATGCCGTTGGAGAAGAAGAAGGACAGGTTGGGCGCGAAGTCGTCGACGTCCATCCCGCGCGCGAGGTAGCTCTCCACGTAGGTGAACCCGTTGGCCAGCGTGAAGGCCAGCTGGCTGATGGGGTTCGCCCCGGCCTCGGCGATGTGGTAGCCGGAGATGGACACCGAGTAGAAGTTGCGGACGCCGTTGTCGATGAACCACTGCTGGATGTCGGCCATGCAGCGCAGCGCGAACTCGGTGGAGAAGATGCAGGTGTTCTGCCCCTGGTCCTCCTTGAGGATGTCGGCCTGAACCGTGCCGCGGACGGTGGCCAGCACCCGGGCGCGGAGGTCGTCGGCCTCCGCGGCGTCGGGCTCGCGCCCCTCGCGCGCTCGGAAGGCGTCCAGCTGCTGGTCGATCGCGGTGGTCAAGAACATCGCCAGGATCGTCGGGGCCGGCCCGTTGATGGTCATCGACACCGAGGTGGTCGGCGCGCACAGGTCGAAGCCGTCGTAGAGCACCGCCATGTCCTCGACGGTGGCGATGGACACCCCCGATGTCCCGACCTTGCCGTAGATGTCGGGCCGCGGATCGGGGTCGCGGCCGTAGAGCGTCACCGAGTCGAACGCCGTGGACAGCCGGGTCGCCTCGCTGCCGGCGGACAGCAGCCGGAAGCGCCGGTTGGTGCGGAACGCGTCGCCCTCGCCGGCGAACATCCGGGCCGGCGCCTCGCCCGCGCGCGTGAACGGGAAGACGCCGGCGGTGAAGGGGAAGGCGCCCGGCAGGTTCTCCGCCCGCAGGAAGCGCAGCAGCTCGGCGTCGTCCCGCGTCCGGGGCAGCGACACCCGGCGGACGGCGGTGCCCGAGAGCGTGGTGCGGGTCAGCGGCGTGCGGATCTCGCTCCCGCGTACCGGGTGGACGAACTCCTCCCCCGAGTACGCCGTCACCCGTGCCGGCCACTCGTCGAGCAGCGCGCGCACGTCGGGCAGCAGCTCGGCGGCGGCGGCCTCCGCGGCCGCCCGCGCGGCCTCGGCGGCGGCACCGCCGAGGACCTCGGCCGCGGTGGTCAGGTGCTGGCGGCGGCGGGCGACGTCGGCCTGGACCCCGGTCGCTGTGTGGTAGCCGCGCACCGCGTCGCTGATCTCGGCGAGGTAGCGGGCCCGCTGGGCGGGGACCACGCTGGTCAGCCCGGACGACGCGCGGACGTCCACCCGCGGCAGGACGCCGGCGCCGGCGGCCAGACCCGCGTCGACGAGCAGCCCGCGCAGGTGCTGGTAGAGCGCGGTGACGCCGTCGTCGTTGAAGCGCGCGGCGCTGGTGCCGTAGACCGGCATCTGCTCCCAGGGCACGCCGAAGGCCTCGCGGTTGCGTACCAGCTGCCGGGCGACGTCGCGCCGGGCGTCCTCGGCGCCGCGCCGCTCGAACTTGTTGATGGCGACGACGTCGGCGAAGTCGAGCATGTCGATCTTCTCGAGCTGCGAGGCGGCGCCGAACTCCGGCGTCATGACGTAGAGCGAGACGTCGCTGAACGGCACGACCGCGGCGTCGCCCTGGCCGATGCCGGGCGTCTCGACGATCACCAGGTCGTAGCCGGCGGCCCGCACCGCGGCGATCACGTCGTCGAGGTGCTCGGGCACCTGCGCCCCGGCGGTGCGGGTGGCCATCGAACGGAAGAAGGTGCGGGAGCCGGTGCCGTCCAGCGCGTTCATCCGGATGCGGTCGCCGAGCAGCGCGCCGCCCCCGCGTCGCCGGGTGGGGTCGATGGCGAGGACGGCGACGCGCAGCTCGTCCTCCTGGTCCAGCCGCAGCCGGCGGAGCAGCTCGTCGGTCAGCGACGACTTGCCGGAGCCGCCGGTGCCGGTGATCCCGAGCACGGGGACGCGGCGACGGGCGGCGGCGGTCCGGACCTGCTCCGCGAGCTCCGGCGAGCGGCCGCTCTCCAGCACGGTGATCGCCCGGGCCAGGGCGGCGGGATCGCCGGCGAGCACCGCCTCGACGTCGGGCTCCGCTGCTGCGAGGTCGACGTCGCACGCGCGGATGAGCTCGTTGATCATGCCGGGCAGACCGAGCCGCTGGCCGTCCTCGGGGGCGAAAATGGTGACCCCACGCCCCCGCAGCGCGGCGATCTCCTCCGGCACGATGACGCCGCCACCGCCGCCGAACACCTGCACGTGGCCCGCGCCGGCTTCGGCGAGGCGGTCGACGAGGTAGCCGAAGTACTCGACGTGCCCGCCCTGGTAGGAGGAGAGCGCGACGCCCTGCACGTCTTCCTCGAGCGCTGCCCGGACGACGGCGTCGACGCTGCGGTCGTGGCCGAGGTGCACCACCTCCGCGCCCTGGCTCTGCAGCATCCGCCGCATGATGTTGATCGACGCGTCGTGCCCGTCGAAGAGGCTGGCCGCCGTCACGAACCGCACCGGGTGGACCGGGACGTGCAGGGTGGGGGCGCTCGGTTCCGTGGTGCTCGAGGTCGTGGTGCTCGAGCTCGTGATGCTGGAGGTCATGGTGCTGGAGGTCATGGCGCTCCCGACCGGGTGCCCGGATCGCGCCGGGCGGACGACGTGGCTGCCCGCACCGTACGGCGTCAACTAGTAGGACGTCCACGTATCTGCGGCGCGCCGGATGGCGACTGTTGCAGGCGACCGCCGCAACCAGAGCGACGTTCTAGCAATACGGATGCCGCGCCAGTACGTTTGCGACGTACCTCACGCGCCTGCAGGGAGTTCGCCCATGACCACGATCGAGGCCTCCGCCGGCCACTCCGCCACGTCCGACGTGCAGCACATCGACGTGCTCATCGTCGGCGCCGGCATCTCCGGCATCGGTGCCGCCTACCACCTGCAGCACGAGCAGCCGGGCCGCCGGTTCCTGCTCCTCGACGCGCTCGACGCCCGTGGGGGCACGTGGCGGACGCACCGCTACCCGGGTGCCCGGTCGGACAGCGACCTGTTCACCTTCGGCTACGGCTTCAAGCCGTGGCGTGGCCCCTCGATCGCCACCGCCGACGAGATCCTCGCCTACCTCGACGAGGTCATCGAGGAGAACGACCTGGCCCAGCACATCCGCTACCGGCACCGGGTGACCGCGGCGAGCTGGTCGTCGGAGGAGCGGCGGTGGACCGTCGACGTCACGCGCGAGGACACCGGGGAGGAGCTGCGCTTCACCACCGACTTCCTGTGGATGTGCCAGGGCTACTACGACCACGACAAGCCGTTCCAGCCGCGCTGGCAGGGCATGGACGAGTTCCGCGGCCAGATCATCCACCCGCAGAAGTGGCCCGAGGACCTCGACTGCACCGGCAAACGCGTCGTCGTCATCGGCTCCGGCGCCACGGCCGCGACGCTCATCCCGGCGATCGCCGAGACCGCCAAGCACGTGACGATGCTGCAGCGCTCGCCCACGTTCTTCATCTCCCGGCCCAAGGTCGCCGAGCTGGCCGCGCAGCTGCGGGCGCTCGAGATCCCGGACGAGTGGACGCACGAGATCATGCGCCGCGCCTCGTTCAAGCAGGGCGAGGAGCTGTGGCGCATGTCCATCGACACCCCGGACGTGCTGCGCGAGTTCCTCATCGAGTCGATGCGCCCGCTGCTGCCCGAAGGCTTCGACATCGACAAGCACTTCAACCCGACGTACCGCCCGTGGCAGCAGCGCCTGGCCGCCGTCCCCGAGGGTGACCTGTTCACCGCACTCCGCGAGGGCAACGCCTCCGTCGTCACCGACACCATCGAGCGGTTCACCGAGACCGGCATCCGGCTGACCTCCGGGGACGAGCTGGAGGCCGACATCGTCGTCACCGCCACCGGCTTCGACCTGTCGCTGTTCGGGAACGTCGCCTTCACCGTCGACGGCGAGCCGGTCGACTTCCCCCAGCAGGTCACCTACCGCGGGCTCATGATCACCGGCGTGCCGAACATGGCGTACGTCTTCGGCTACTTCCGGGCGAGCTGGACGCTGCGCGCGGACCTGGTCAGCCAGTTCGTCTGCCGCCTGCTCACCAAGATGGACGAGCAGGGCACGCCCGTCGTCGTCCCGCAGCTGCGCCCGGAGGATGCCGACATGCCGCTGCTGGACTGGTCGGACCCGGAGAACTTCAACCCCGGGTACGTGATGCGCTCCCAGCACCGGATGTTCAAGCGTGGCGACCGGGAGCCCTGGACCCACCACAAGGAGTACACCGAGGAGCGGGCGATCCTGCCCACCGCCGACCTCGACGACGGGCTCGTCTACCGTCGCTGAGCTCGGCATCCGTCGCCGCCCAGCCCCAGCCGCCCACCGCCCCAGGGACCCGCCCCACCCACCCCCAGGACAGGAGCACCACCCGTGCCGGTCGACCAGCACATCGCCGCACTGCTCGCCATGGCCCAGCAGTCCGAGATGCCCCCGATGTACGAGGGCACCCCGGACGTCGGGCGCGCCCAGTACCTGGCCCTGACCACCGGGCTGCGCAGCCCCGAGCAGATCATCCCCGTGGCGAGCACCGAGGACATCACCGTCCCCGGTGGCGAGGGCGACCTGCGGGCGCGTGTCTACCGGCCCGAGGGCGAGGGCCCGTTCCCGACGGTGGTGTTCTTCCACGGCGGGGGCTGGGTCATCGGCGACCTGGAGACCCACGACAACATGGCGCGGCACATCTGCCGGGACTCCTCCGCCGTCGTCGTCGCCGTGGACTACCGACTGGCGCCCGAGCACCCGTTCCCGGCCGCCGCGGACGACGCCATCGCCTCGGCGCGCTGGATCGCCGCCAACCGCGACCGCTTCGGCGGCGACGACCGGCTCGGCGTCGCGGGTGACAGCGCCGGCGGCAACCTGTCCGCCGTCGTCGCCCAGACCCTGCACGCCGAGGGCGCCCCGGTCACCGCGCAGCTGCTGATCTACCCGGCCGTCGACGCCGAGGGCGAGTACCCCTCGCGGGTCGAGAACGCCCGCGGGTACTTCCTCGAGCAGCCGACCATGGACTGGTTCTACGGCCACTACGCCGGGGCCTGGGACGACGCCAAGGACCCGCGCCTGGCGCCGCTGCACGCCGACCTGACCGGCCAGCCGCCGGCGGTGATCGTCACCGCGGAGTTCGACCCGCTGCGGGACGAGGGCGAGGCCTACGGCGAGGCGCTGAAGGCCGCGGGCGTGCACGTCGAGGTCACCCGGTACGACGGCCTCATCCACGGCTTCTTCGACATGGGCGGGCTCTCCCCCGCGGCGAAGTCGGCCATCGAGGAGACCTGCGGCAAGTTCCGGACGCTCCTCCACGGCTGACCCGACGTCGATCGCACCCGAGCCCGGGGACCGTGCGGTCCCCGGGCTCGGGCACATCCGCCCTCGATCGAGGCGGCGCTGGACCTGCGCCATGACGAGCCGCGCGCCAGCCACCCGCTCGGGTGCGAGGCCGGGGATGTGCATCGGTACCTACACGGCGAACTCGTCATGGTCCTGGACTGCTCCGACCTGGAGCGCGCCGCCGCCTTCTGGACGACGGTCCTGGGACATCGCCGTGCGCAAGGCGGCGGGCCGTACGTGTCCTTGGTGCCTCGCGACGGCCAGGGCATGGAGCTGCCGCTGCAGCGCACTGAAGATCGCAAATCCGGCAAGAACCCGGTCCATCTCGACCTGCGGACCGAGGACCTGGACGCCGAGGTCGCGCGCGTGCAGGCGGCCGGCGCCGTCGTGCTGACACCCGAGCCGATCGGCGAGGACGGATGGCGCTGGCACGTCATGGCGGACCCGGACGGCAACGAACTCTGGGTGCTACAGCCACCTCACGACCGACGACCAGTACCAACGAGTGCACCCGGCGGCGTCGTGAACGACGCTTCAGCGAGTGCGCAGGTCGCCTCGGACTCCGGGCGTTCGCCGTCCTGGGTCGAGCCGCAGCGGCGCCAGGGCGTCGGCCCAGCGCGTCACCTGGTCGAGCATCGTGTTGAGGATCGTGGGCTGGTGGTCGCCTGGGGCGAGATCCGTCCCGTTGTGGAAGTCGGTGAACAAGGACAGGGCGACCTGGGCGCGAACGTCGGCGATGTGAAGTTCACCCATGACCAGCCGCAGTTGTTCGACGGCGCGGGTGCCGCCGTGGATGCCGTAGCCGACGAAGCCCGCAGCCTTGTCGTGCCACTCGGTGTAGAGGTGGTCGATCGCGTTCTTGAGCACGCCGGGCATCGAGTGGTTGTACTCGGGGGTGATGAAGATGTAGCCGTCGAACGCGTCGATGGTCCTGGACCACCGGCGGGTGTAGGGATGCTGGTAATCCTGGGTCATGGCCGCTGCGACGGGTTCCTCGAGATGTGGGAGGTCGTGGTCGGCGAGGTCGACGATCTGGTAGTTGGCGTCGTCACGTCGGCTGGCGATCTGGTGAACCCAAGCCGCGATGTCCGGGGACTTCCGGCCTGGGCGGGTACTGCCGGTGATGATGGCGATGCGAGTCATGGCGTGGTCTCCGTCTTGGTCCAGGTCGGGGCGCGCGAGGAAAGCGTCGTGCGGGTGGTGGCGCGTCGGGTCTCGCGGAGGAGCCACAGGGCGCCGATGAGAGCTCCGAAGGTCGCGGCGGTGAGCCACGCGAAGGTGTTCTGGAAACCGTCCAGGGTCGCGGGGCCGGCGGCGTCGTCGGGTAGTTGGCGGGTGAGCACGACGATGAACAGGGCGCTCCCGAGGGCGCCGCCCACGCGGGAGAGCGCGTTGACCTGTGTGGTGGCGTCGGGGATCTGATGTCGTCGCACGGTGGCCAGGGCTGTGGACACGATCGGCATCCCCGACAGCGCAAGGCCGATTCCACGGATGACCTGCAATGCCTCGACGAGGAACAGGTCAGGGTCGGCCGGCAGGACCGCGAAGGGCAGTGTGCTGGCCGCGGTGACGAGAAGCCCGGCGATGGCGACGGGTGGGCCACCGAACCGGTCGGTGAGCCATCCGGCAACGGGGAACGTCACGGCCGCGCCGACGCTGAATGCGATCAGGAGCAGGCCGGTGTCGAGGATGTCGCGGGCGAGCAGCAGCTGGAAGTACAGCGGCATCACGATGAGCCCGCCGAACAGCGCCGCTCCGTTGAAAAGGACCTCCACGGAAGCGGCCCGGTAGACCCGGTCGCCGAACAGACGGAGGTCGACCAGTGGGTAGGGCGAGGTCAGACAGCGGTGGGCGAAAGCAGTGAGCAGCGCCAGGCCGAGGGCCAGTGGGGCCGCGACAGCAGGCGTCAGCAGGTGGCGGGTCTCGGCGGCCTGGGTGATGCCGAAGACCAGCAAGGGAAGGCCGGGTGCAACGAGCAGGAGGGCTGGGATGTCGAGCGATCGACCTGGCTCGTCCTCCTGCGCTGGTCCGACAGGGACGGTACGCACGCCGACGGCCAGAGATACCAGGCCGATCGGGACGTTGACCAGGAACATCCAATGCCAGGACAGCTGCGTCAGCAGGAGAGCCCCGAGAACCGGTCCGACACCGGGGGCCAGGATGGCGGGCACGCTCGAGGTCGCCAGCAGGCGACCCAGTTGCGCGGGACCGGCGGCCTGCGCCAGAACGGTCATGCTGGTCGGAACGAGCAGGCCCCCGGCAATGCCTTGCAGGAGCCGGAACACGATGAGCAGTTCCACGTTCCATGCCGCGGCGCACAGCCCCGAAGCGAGGGTGAAGCCGGTGAGGGACCACAGCCACAGCCGGCCGGCACCGACGCGCCGGGACAGCCACCCGCAGACCGGCAGGGCTGCCGCCAGGGCGAGGAGATAGCCACCGGACACCCACTGGACCGCCGTCAGCGATGCGTCGAGGTCGTCTCCGATCCTGGCCAGGCCGACGGTCACGATGGAGCCGTCCAGGCCGGCCATTACTCCGCCGAGGCCCAGGACGACGGCCAGTCGCCAGGTGCGGCCGGGGATCGGGGCAGGAGGCCGAGGGGACGGTGTGGACGTTGGACTCACGGCCATGCTCCAGACATCCGAGATCGTTGGATTTCCAACGTAGCAGATCGTTGGGCTTCCAACGGTCCGGTAGGATCGCCTAGTGGCCGATCAGCATGCGACAGAACCGGTGCACGCTCCCTCACGCCGGCTGTGGGTGCTGCCCTCCTGGTTGCTCAATCAGGTGGCCAGCCGCGCCAACCGACTCGTCGCGGACTCCTTCGGGCGCCCGGGCGTTCGCATGCATTACGCGGTGCTGGCCGGGCTCGCGGAGTTCGGCCCGATCAGCCAGGCCGAGCTCAGCAGGCGCCTCGGTGTCGACCGGAGCGATCTGGTCGCTGCCCTCAACGAACTCGAGCGCGAGGAGTTCGTCCTGCGCGCGCCCGACGACCGGGACCGACGACGCAACGTCTTGCGCATCACTTCTGCCGGGCAGGCTGAGCTGCATTCGCTGGACGCACGCGTGCAGGCCGCCGCGGCCGCGCTCCTGGCGCCGCTGGCGCCCGGGGAACGGGAGCAGCTGGTGTCACTGCTCCAACGGGTTCTTGCCCATCACTCCGAAGGCGGGCCCCGAGAAGACGCCCGGTCAGGTGACGGATAGGACCACACCCCGGGGCCACGAGCGAAGCGGCGGACGCCACGAGGCGTTCGGTCGCGGGATCAGTCGCTGATCACGGTGGCGTAGAGGACGGTGGCCATGGCGAGGTCGACGGCGTCCAGCGCTGCCGGGGCAGGCGTCGTCGGGGGTGCGTGCTCGGACAGTCTCTCGAGGCGCGCTCGTTCATCTCGGGACAGCCGGTAGCGCCGGTGCAGCCCCGACGAGACCAGCATCCGGGCGAGGACGTGGGCACGCGGGTCGGCGTCCGCCCGAGGACCGGTGAGGTGCTCGACTAGCTGTCGGCGCACGGCCGGATCGACGGTGTGGGTGCCGTAGGGGAACAGCCCGAGAAGTCGCTTGCGGCCCGCGACGAGCACACCGCGGGCGGCGGCCTCGGCCTGCTGGGTGGACAGGGCGTCGTTCCGCCGCTTGATCCAGGCAGTCAGGTCGGTGGGGTGGCCGGACAGCTCGGCGGTCACCTCGGACACCCAGGAGCGGTCGCCGGGCGTGCGTGCGTCGACCCGGAGGCGGCGGCCGGCGTCACCCTCCAGGCGGGCGACGCCGACGGTGAGCAGCTCGGCTACCTCGGCAGCAGCGGTGAGGGGGCCCGGCTTGACGGACTCGTAGGGCCGCCCGTTGCTGGCGTGGAGGAAGGCCATCAGAGCTTCGGGCAGGGTGAGTTCGCGAATCGGTACGGACAGGCTCACGTGGAGACGCTCCTTCGCCGGGTGGAGGTGCGCTGCGGGTGGTGCGGAGGTGCCGGTCCTGCGGACCGACCAGCGGTCAGCCGTCAGGGTCGGCCTGGCGGCGCAGCCGCCAGGCCACGAGGAAGGACGGCAGGGCGGCCGCGGGCAGGAACGCAGCGAGCACGAGCTGGTCGGCGTGCAACAGCAGCTGGTCGTCGCCGCGTTCAGCGAGTTCCCCGGCCACCGAGAGCAGCAGGTAGACCACCAGGGCGGCGACGAGGGCGGCCACGTACCCGGCGTTGCGGGCGTCGTTGCGCTGGGCCAGCTCGTACTCGTCGACCTCACTGGCCCGCCGCTCGGCGATGTCGCGGATGAGCAGGCGTGCGCCCACCCAGGCCGCGCCGATGACGGCGAAGCTGAGCAGCCAGGCCCACGAGTAGGCCTGGGCCGTCACCGTCAGGGCAGCGAAGGCCAGCCACGCGACCGCGCCCACGACGACGACGGCGGTGGCGCGACGAGCGGCCGGGTGAGGGGTCTCGGGCCGGGTGGTCACTGGTCACCTCTCGGGTCGGACTGCCTGTAGGCGGCGGTGATCGAGCGGAACGGCTGGCGGCTGAACAGCGCTTCGATCGGGAGGTCGAAGACCTCGCAGATGCTCATGGCCAGTTGGAGGCTCGGGTAGTGGTCCCCGCGCTCGAGCGCGCCGATGGTCTGCGGGTTGACCCCGACCAGGCGAGCCAGCTCGGCGCGGGACATGCCGACCTCCGCGCGAGCGACGTTGACACGGTTGTGGATGCGCCGCGCCTCGTCGTCCTGTCGGAGCTTCCCGGCCACCCCGTGAAGCTATCCAGCCAGTTGCCGTGTTGGCAATACGCGACGCCGGACTCGTATACCAACTTGTTGTATAAACCCAACGGCCATGCCTACGGTGGCGCCGTCGCCACAACCCACCGAGCGAGGAGGAGCCGTGCTGGCTCTGCACCACATCAGCAAGCGGTACGGGCCACACCGCGTGCTGGACGACGTCGGTCTCGAGGTTCCCCGTGGTGCGATCGTCGGCTACGTCGGCGGGAACGGGGCGGGGAAGACGACCTCGATGCGCATCGTGCTCGGAATCGCCACCGCCGACGCCGGCCGCGTGACCCTCGACGGCGCGCCGGTCGACGCGGGAGTGCGTGCCCGGATGGGATACATGCCGGAGGAGCGCGGCCTCTACCCCACGATGCAGGTGCAGCAGCAGCTACAGTTCTTCGCCGAACTGCGTGGCCTGTCCCGCGCGGACGCGACACGTGCCGCGCGCTACTGGCTCGACCGCCTCGGTCTCGAGGAGCGGCGGGACAGCCCGCTCGAGGACCTGAGCCTCGGCAATCAGCAGCGCGTCCAGCTGGCGGCTGCGCTCGTGCACGAACCCGACGCGCTCGTGCTCGACGAGCCGTTCTCGGGACTCGACCCGCTCGCGGTTGACGTGATGACGCAGGTGCTGCGCGAGGAGGCCGACCGCGGCATACCGGTGCTCTTCTCCAGCCACCAACTGGAGCTGGTCGAGCGCACCTGCGACCGCGTGGCGGTCCTACAGGGCGGTCGCTTGGTGGCCGACGGCACCGTCGACGAGCTCACCGGCGTGAACGCTCACCGCTACCTGCTGCGCAGCGACGCCGATCCCGCCGACTGGGTTCCCGACCTCGGCCCCGCCGTCCACGTCAGCATCGAGTCGGTGGCCGACGGAGCCGTCACGGTCCGGCTGGCGGGTGACTCCGACCTCCAGGGACTGGTCGACGCCGTCCGCCGCCACGGCACGCTGCGCGAACTACGCCCCTGGCGTCCCTCACTGACCCAGGTGTACCGCGACGTCATCGACGTCCCCGAGCAGCTGCAGGGCGCGCGGACCCGTCCTACCGTGGAGGCGCAGGCATCATGAGCACACCGACCCTGCGCCGTCCCGAGATCGCGGCCGACCCGAGCCGCGTGCGGCGCACCGGCGGCATGCGCATCATCGTGCGTCGCGAGCTCGCCACGAAGCTGCTCACCCGGTCCTTCGCGATCAGCACCCTGCTCTTCGCGTTCATCGCGTTCGCCGGTTCCCTCTTCGGCCCCGGCGGTGAGGACGACGCACCCGTGCTGGCCTACACCGGCTCGTCGGCGGACCTGGCAACCACGGTCGACGCGGTCGGTGGTGACGCGGTGGCGCTCGAACGGGTGGTCGACGAGACCGCCGGCCGGACGCTGGTCGAGGAGGGGAAGGCCGGTGCCGTACTGCTGCCCTCCGAGAGCGGCGTACGGGTGCTCGTCCAGGACGCGCTCGATCCTCAGCTCGGCGCGCTGCTGGACGTCGCGCTGCAGGAGCGTGCGCTCCGGGCGGCCGCCCAGGAGGCGGGCGTGGACCCGCAGGTACTGGTCGGCGCCGTCGAGACGACCGCCGGGAGCGCCGTCCTCGACGTTGTCGCAGTAGGGCAGGACCTCGCCGTCGCCGACGTGCTGCTGGGACTGGGCTTCGCCGCCGGCGCGGTGCTCGTCGTACTCCTCTGGGGCATCCCGCTGGCCACCGACGTGATGCAGGAGAAGGTGTCGCGCGTCGTGGAGATCCTGCTGACCAGCGTGCGCCCCTGGCAGCTGCTGGCCGGCAAGGTCGTCGCCACCACCGTCATCGGGCTGACCCAGCTCGCTGTCGTGCTCGGTGCCACCCTCGCCGCCCTGGCCCTGGGGGGCTCGTTGCCCGACGTGGACGCGGTCTCGTGGTCCGTCGTCCTCGCCGGCGTGATCGGCCTCGTGCTCGGGGTCGTCACCTGCAACACGCTGATGGCCGGGCTCGCCGCCCGGGTCGAGCGCCAGGAGGATCTGAGCGGCGCCCTGCAACCGGCCCTGGGCCTGGCCCTGGTGCCGATGGCTGCCGCCTCCTACCTCGCCTTCGAGTACGCCGAGAGTTCCTGGCTCGACGCCGCGTCGATGGCACCGGTCTTCACCACCTTCGTGATGCCGGTCCGGCTCGCCCTCGAACCGGTGCCCGCCTGGCAGCTCGGCCTCTCCCTGGCCGTCGCGCTGGCGACGACAGTTGCCGCGTTCGCCGTCGCCGGCCGGGTCTACGCAGGCTCGGTGCTGCGCTCCGGCGGTCAGGTCCCGCTGCGCGAGGCACTCCGCCGCCGCTGACACCCACCGCCGGAGAGACGGCTGCGCCACTCCGGCTCACCGGGACCGCCGGAGCCCGCGCGGCTCGATGAGGCGATGTGGCAGCACCGGTCGGTGATACGACGCCGTGGCAGCCTCTCCCCCATGGCCATCGAGGACGTGCTGCTCATCGGTGGTGCAGCCGGGATGGGCAGATCGAGCGTCGGGTGGGAGACCTCCGTTCAGCTGAGCCGCTCGGCCGTAGCGCACTGGCATCTGGAGGGCGACGTTCTCGATGCCGCATGGCCCCGGCCGGCCGATGACCGCGATGGCCGGCGCATGACGGTGAACAATCTCCGCGCCATGGCAGCAGTGTTCGCAGCCGAGGGCTACCGGCGATGCGTGTACGCGCAGACCGCGAGTGTCGTCGACTTCGATCTGGTGACGCGGGCGCTGGGCGAGGTCCGCCTGCACGGCGTACTGCTGACCGCGTCCGAGAGGACCCGCATGGCACGGCTGTCCCGGCGTGAGATCGGTTCCGATCTCGATCGGCACCTGGCGAGCAGCCGGCGCATGGCCGACCACCTGCAGAACCACGCACCCGAGTGGGTCACCCGGGTGCCGACCGACGACCGGACGATCACTGAGATCGCACGCCAGGTGATCGCACTGTCGGGCTGGGCAGCCGCCTGAGGAGACAGGCGCAGCCACCTCTCATGTGTGCCGGTGGTCGACCCCTGCCGGTCCGCATCAGGTATCCGGTCGTGTGGACGATCGCTCGGCGAGCCGCGTGAGGTTGAGCAGTTGCCGGCGTGCCATGACGAGGTCACCGACGGACAGCAGCGGGGCTATCCACCGGCCGTGCGCGCCGACGATCTTCAGCAGCAGACGGGTCGGTGCAACCGTCGCGCTACCGACGGGCACGAGCACGTAGGACATGACCGCGCCCATGATCTCGCCGGTGAGCTGCACCCCGGGGTCGACGCTCAGGATGCGCCCGGCCGGGCGTCCACCGGCGGTCGTGAAGTGCTGACCGGGAGCGGGCTCGGCCAGATCGCGCAGCTCCTGCGGCGAGCGGTGGCCGAGGTTGTCGATCCAGTCGTAGGAGTACGGCGCGAGCCTGATCTGCGCGATCCACGGCCAGAGCTCGGCTGCAGTGGCGTGCACGGTCACCCCGCGCCATGCCTGCAGGACCGGAGCCGGGACGAGGTCGTCGCACGGGTAGTGGCGGTCGACCTCCTCGGCGCTCACGCCCCACCGATCGCCGATCATCGGCCCTCCAGAATGT
>Ga0210040_10000469_pt1 | contig 67839 bp, 105 predicted proteins | sample CryGeyCG12114_NA_FD_185462 | JGI IMG/M metagenome (GOLD analysis project Ga0210040, IMG submission 185462) | Groundwater microbial communities from aquifer - Crystal Geyser CG19_WC_8/21/14_NA (SPAdes) (version 2) | ecosystem: Environmental > Aquatic > Deep subsurface > Groundwater | place...
GAATCGTCAACCTCACCTTCTCCGGTGGCGCGTTGGCGATTCGCGACTAGATCCCTACGCGAAACGATCATCAGAGGTCACCCGACATATCCATGCCGACCAGCCAGCCGACGACGCATCCGAGCACCAAAGCCACGACCGTGATAGGGACCCAAGTGCTGGCGGCCACAAGAGGAGTCAGGGCTACGAAACCTGATTCCGTCATTTGTCCCCCTCGTGTTGCTCGCGCCCATCAAGTGAGTGGTGTACATGGAGCCAGCCGAACGATCCATCCTCGCGCTCGACCGGCTCGACCGTCGGAATACAGGGGCAGTCCTCGCCATCGACTTCGTGCTCGATCAGGTCGCGGGTTGGGTAGACGTGCCAGTCGTTGCTACTCACCGGCTCTCCCAGACCACGGCAGCAACCTCGTTCGGGTCAAGGTGGAACAGCGACATCTCCCCGTGCCCGAAGTTCGTCCACGAGAACCCGGAGAAATCGCCCAGCCCGTTCTTGCGCTTCACGAACTCGGTCACCCGCGCGGACACCTTCGCTCCGCTCTTGAGGGTGATGTGCACCCAGCCGCCCCCGTCGCTGGAGCTGGACGCTTCGTCTACGCTCATCTTGTCGACTCCTTCATAGTCGGCCTTGCCCCTCATCCGTGTCTGCGGGTGGGGGGCGCTTTCGTCTGAGAGTAGCGCACCCCCAAGAGTCTTAACTACCCCCAGCGCCGCCCAGTCCCGCGAAGGCCCGCAGCAGCCAGCCGCGCACCCAAGCCAGCCCGGCGACGAGCAGACCCGACGCCACGGACGCCCGCAGCAGAGACCCGACGCACGCCCAGCGAGGCAAGCTCAAGGTGCCGGGTGTAGCCAGACGGGACACGGCAGACGTGAGCGACTGACGCTTGGCTGGGTGGAAGGTACTTCGGATGCTGCGTCAGCAAGGTCCGGGGTGTTCAGCGTCGCCGCAGTAGGTGCACATCTGGCAGACCTCATGGCGAGCGATCTGGATAGGCGAACTGCCGCATAGACCATCTACATCGGCAGGAAACAGCGTCTTGCGCAAGTAGCGCGACCCGACCGCAATCGGCTTTCCACACTACTCGCACTTGTAGGTGCGGCGAGAACGTTCTACGAAGCGCGTGGTGCTCACGGACGCGGCTTCAGGTCGGCGCGGATGCGAGTGGCGATGGCCGCTACTGGCGAACCCCCGAGGCCGATCCAGAACTTCTCCGTCTGCAACTGCTCGACGAACGCCTCAACGCGCAGGATTGCCTCGCATGCTTCATCGCGCTCGGCCTCCATGCGTGCGGCAACCTGGGCGTTGATCTCAGCCATGGTCAGATACTCGATAGCTCGACCTCGCTCTTCAGAGAGCGCGTCCTGCAATCTTGCGCGCTCCCACTGGGGCAGTCCGTTCGTCAGCGCTTCAGCCAAGCGGTACGGCAGGCAAGGCGGCGCAAGAAGAGTCAGACGCACACCCATGTTCGGGCGACCGCCCTCATTGCACCAGTGATCACCCTCGTGCTCAGCCATCACGGCGAGTGCGTCGATGTCAGGCATCGACAATCTCCGCTTCAATAGGGCCGCTGGAGCGAGCCGCACGAATCTCTCGCGCATTGGCCTTCGCTTCATGTCGAAGCTGCCAAGGAGAAGCAAGGTGATAGCCCGTGACTACGCCGTAAGCAACCTCAACGTCTCGCAGCATCTTGCGCCGCGCCCCCTCCGCAGTGAAGGCGCGTCGGCAAAAGCGCACGCCCTCGGCCTCTGCCTGCCACGGGCGGTGAGGACGACGAAGCGAACGCAACTGGCGCCAAGTCACTCTCAGGTACCAGATGCGCGAGGCTTTTTTGCCAAGTTTTGGGGTCCTGCCCGTGATGGCGCTACGAAGCGCCCAGGGGTGAGGCCACCAGCGATGAGTCCACCAACCGATGCGGTAGGTCTCGACGTCAATCACTTGTTCCTCCTGACGTAGTTGACGAGAGCGCGGCGGACCACGTCAGTCAGCGTCTCGCCCTGCTTCTCGGCCGCTGCCTGAGCAGCGGCGTACTCCTCGTCAGGGATGCGGAAGCCCCTGGTCTTCGTCTTCGGCTGATTGGGCACGCTCGACCATACCGAGTATCTGGTGTGCATGCGACGACAGTAGCACGGTGTGCATGCACTCTGTAGGCTAGGTGCATGCACACCGGGTACGAGCAGTGGGCGTTGCCGTTCATCTATGCCAAGAAGATCACCGTCCCCTACAAGACGCAGATCGTTGCCACCACGGACCCTTCTAAACCCAAGATCGCCACCACGACTTCTACCGGTTCGCTGATCGGCATCACCAAGCAGAAGGACGGCACCGAGTGGGTTTGGTGGTCGGCCAAGGGCAGTTACCTGCGAGCGGCGGTACTGGTCAACGGCAAGCTGCCTATCGTTCACATCCCGAAGCCCAAAAAGCCGCGCATCCCGAAGGTGCCGAGTTGCCGGGTCTGCGAGAACCCGCTGGGTCCGTGGCGTACGCACAACCAGAAGTACTGCTCGAAGGCATGCCGAGACGTCGTTGTGTCCGCCCGCGAGATGAAGAAGCGGGCGCGTAAGAGGCCGTGCGAGATGCCGGAGTGTCGTCGCAAGGTGTCCGGTCGAAGCGGTCTGTGCAGCAAGCACTACCCCCACGGGCACCGCGAACGGGCTGCTTACTGGGGTGTCAGGTCAACGTGCAGTGCAGCCACCTGATCTGCAACATCCGGAAGTCGAATCGATTGAGTCTCTAACAAGCAGCGCGGTGGCACAGGATCGCTGCGGCCTAAACAGACCGCTTCGGACTCTCGGGCTCGACCGGCTGCGAAGGTCTGGCCCTTGCGCCTGCTTGCGCCTGCTGCCGTGATCCCTGCCTGCGGCCCTGCCTAGGCCCGCTCCGGTTGACAGGCACAGCCGTTCCTGACAGGACAGACAGAGCGAGCTGCCGAATGGCTGTTGGAGGGGAGGGGGCTGCTAGATTTGGGGTTGAAATCCGCTAGCGGATTTCATGCTAACCGGATCAGCAAGCGTCCTTGCCATTTCAGCAGGTCAGGCGGCGTGTCGCGCGAGTCTGGTATGTGGCACGGAAGGGCTGCGGCTGGCACCGGAGGGCAGGCCGTGGATGGGCTGGGCGGCGGGGTCACAGGCTGCTGGGCGGACACTGGCGGCAGGGTCGAGCTCGGCAGCCGGGCGAGGCTGGGGGTGCGCAGGCGGACTGCGGAAGGGCCGTCAGCGGGACTGCGGCGGCGCGGAAGAAGAGACCGCGCAGTCAGCGCCAGCGGTCGGCAAGCCGTCGAATGTACGTCGGGTCACCAGTTGCCCCACACCACAAGCCAGCGAGGTACGCGCGTATCAAACGAGGGCGACTGCTAACTCGACCTCCAGCCGTCAATGCGTAAACGATGTGCTTGGCGACTTCTTCTGCATCTACGGCAGTGGCGGTGGTGTTCTCGTGGATCGCTTTCGCAACCCAAGCAACGTCATCGGCGTAACTCACTGCTCCCCCTTGGTGCGTCTCAGCTCGGCCTCTGCCGCTAGGTGCCGCCCCCGCCATGCAGCAGAAGGGACCACAACACGGTTTTTAGTCAACACGCGAAAGCATCCGCGCGTACACGACTGGCCCTCTCGGACAAAATCACGTGAGGTGTAGTCAACCCATTGCTGCGTCCAAGAATGCAGATGAAGGATCACTGCCCTCTCCTTGACCTGATTTGCTTCGGGTGCTTATCGCAGGTCCCGCTACCGTACTGAAATCCACCGTGGGTGTAGCAGTAGCGATCTCCGCCGTACTCGATACGACCAAGTGAGCATCGACCCGCCTGCACGTCCTCCTGCTCAAAGGTCTGTGGTGTCCAGCCGCTCACAACTTCTCCCACTCGTCCGGGTGCTCGCGCTTCGTCTTCTCGACGTAGGCGGACCAGTCGCGTCGGGTCACGTGGCTGATGTTCTCGCCGTTGATGTCGACTGCCCGCAGCATGTCGCTCCACAGGGGGTCGGTCGCTTTGACGGTGCGCGTCTTCAGCGGCGGTTCGTCTCGTGGGCGATGAGGCACAACTAAGGGTATCGACATGCCGCCACTCTAGCGGGTGTACACGACGCGGCTACACCGTGTGTGTATTCTTCTGGCATGCAGCGGAGCCGCCGCCGCACCCATCCCCGAAGGGAGCACGCATGAACCAGGACCGGTCCCCGTGAAGGGCGGTCCGGGTGGGGCGTCGTTCCTCGCAGCCGTCGTGGTTGTCTGCCTGACTGTCTGGGTCATCTTCCTCGCTTCGGGCGAGGCCGACCCCCGCGTTGTCGACGCTTGGCTCGGCAGCCGACATGGCTAAGTCGCAGTTCGTGAGCGACCAGCAGACGGTCGCTTGGCTAGCACGCCACAAGGTCGGGCTGCTGTCAGTCCTCGCTGGCGTTGTCGCTGGTGAGTTCTGGATGGTGCACCTGACTGGGCTCTACCTGCCGATCTCTGGCATGATCATGTTCGCCCTGCTCGCCTACGGGATCCGGTGGCTGGCCGGCCTCGCCTGGTGGTGGAACCGTCGGAGGATTCTGCTCGCCAAGCACAGCCTGCCCGCCCCCGGACCCGTCGAGATGTGGCGGCGTCGCAGCGAAGAGCGTAAGAAGATGCGCTACGTCACGAAGCAGTGGAACGCGTTCTGCACCGCCAACGGCATCGTCGGCACCGGGAAGATCGTTCCCAAGCTCCACCAGTTCGCGGCCACCGTGAACGGCGACCTCACCGCAGTCATCTCCCCCGGTGCGATCGGCGTCAAGGACTCGGGCCGAGGCTGCGGATCCGCTCGACGGCTGTCATGCCAGCAGCGTGCATGGCTGAGATGCTCGGCAGGCCGCTACTACCCGGCGAGCAGGTTCACCACCGCAACGGCGTCAAGGACGACAATCGCCCAGAGAACCTCGAGTTGTGGGTTGTCTCGCAGCCGTCAGGCCAACGCCGCGAAGATCTCGTGGCCTGGGCGTGGGAGATCATCCGCAGGTACGACAGTGAGAAGGGTGCAGAATGATCTGGTTTCTAGTTGGTCTCGTGGTCGGGCTGGTGCTCGGAACTATCACGACGGCGCGTCACCTTCGGAAACCGCAGCCTGTCGCTCCCGCAACGGAACGCCAGCTCGCCTACATCGATCGACTAGAGGGCGAGACCGGTGAGCATGCTGACTGCACCGGTTACAACGTTGATCAGGCCAGCACCTACATTGATCGCTTGCTCAAGGTTAGGGCTGAGGACGAGGCCGGGGATGAAGATGACTGAACTGTCAGCGGCCAGTGACACGATGCGAGCAGGAGGCACACCATGACCGAGGGCTTGATCTCAACCTATGAGGGCCGCATGATCCTGTGCGGCATCCTCGCGTTCCTCGGCGTGCTCGGCAGCATCGCCCTCACCCTTGCCACGCATGTACGCAAGGGGCTGCCCCTCACGACGCAGACCGACCGCGTGACCGGCGTCAAGGAGCACGGGTTTTTTCGCTGGTTTGTCACCTTCGCCGCATTCCTCGCCGGCCCTTGGCTGCTGCTCATGTTCGCCATGACCGGCACCCACTACGTCCTGATGCTGTGGCACTGGGCGGTTGCGAACTGGGGCGTCCTCGTCATCGCCGCCGCCGCTAGCTCGCTCGCTGTCGGCGCATGGGTCCTGCGCCGCACTAGCCGCCACGAGCTTGCCGTCGAGCCGAACGCCCTAGCCGCGTCTGTCCCCGCGCCTGCCGTGGCCGCACAGCCCCTCGGGTGGTCGCTTGACCCCAACGCGCCGCAGTGGAGCGACCGGTGAGGATGCTCGGTCGGCTGGGCTGGTTCGGTCAATGCTCCTGCTGCAACGGACCTAGAGGCAAACACGAGATGAAGCGGCTTGAGGAACGTCAGTGGCGCAAAGAGGCGCTAGACGCACGCCCGCCCCCGTGGACGGCTCCTGCGGTCGAAGGGAACTGGAGCGACCGCGTATGAGCGACCAAGAGAAGTGCATCGGACGGATGCGCAAAGAGAAGGATCGCGCTGCTGACGGTCTGGGCGGCTGTCTTCGCTGCGGCCTCGGCCCGTGTCGCGACCCCGAGATGGCTGCCGAACTGGGGCGCATGCTTGCGAAGTACACCAAGAAACGGGCCTAGACGCACAGCAGCCCCGGACCCTTCGCGGGAGTCCGGGGCTGCTTGCTGTCTGCTACCCGTTCCGGTCCGCGTTGGCTAGTTCAAGCCTCTCCCACTCGAGAAGGTTGGCGAGATGCAGGAACTCAACTGCGTGTTCATCTTTCGGGTCAGCGTGAACCACCGTCCGCAAGGCTTCGGCGGCGTTCCGAAGTTTCTCGTCTTGGGTCAATGGGCGGTTAGGGGGAGCCGCGTTGCCCATTCGTCCATTGACGCAGATGTGGTGATGAAGCCAGCCACTCTTATCGACAACGAACGGACCGCGCCCGCAGCGGTCACACATGCGCTGGGCAACCATCAGGGCTCGCGCTTCTCGACCAGCAGCAGAAGTTCGAGCACGGCTGCGTAAGCCTCACCCGAAGCCTTGTGGCAGGCGCGCTCGGTCCGGCTCGCCGTAGTGGATGCAGCGGCCACGAACTTCTGGGCGGCAGCCATTGCCCGAACCATGCCGATCACCTCGGCCAGCGTCGGCAGGGGTTCGGCATTAAGCCGCTTGGACCCGCTGCGGATAGGGAAAGGGTTGTCGAGGTGCGGCTCAGCCTCTGCTGCGGCTGCCCTCAGCGCATTCAACCGCGCCGTGACTTCTTCGTTCATCTCGGAACCTTCCCGCCGAAGTACCCGGCGATCGTCTTCTCGGCAGGCTTCCCCTGCCACGAGAACGACGTGTCCGCCGCCCCACCATCCGTGGTCGCATTCATCGTGCGGTAAAGCATTACACCGTCAACCTCAGACCATCCTTCCACCGTGTGCAGCAGAGCATGAAACCACCGCTCCTGCACCTTCAGATCCACCTTCGCCGCCGCAACCTCAGCCGGCGTCTTAGCGAACCGGTCATCCCACGCAATCGACCGCAACCCCGTCTCAGCCAGCACGATCCGCTTCCCGTACCGCTTCTTCGCCGACTTGAACTCGCCATGATCCTGCGCAAGTTTCCGCTTCAAGTCCCCGTAGGTCGCGCCCTCCTTCGGCACACGCGGATACCAAGTCGCCGAGATGTAGTCGAGCTTCTTGACCCACTTCGGATCCAGCAGCAGCAACTCGTCCCCCGTGTGCGCGGCGTACGTCAACTTCATCCGCCGCCCAGGGTCAGCCGCACGCAGAGCCGCGATCGTCTTCAGCCACCGCGCCGTGTTGCCCTTCGCCGTCATCCCCTTCTGCTCGATACCGATGATCAGCGTGTCCGCACCCTCATCGAGACCGATCCCCTGGTACTTCAGCAGCCACTTCGTCCACTCGCGGAACTCCACATCCGACCCGGGAATCTTCGCCCGCCACGAATGATCGACCAACTCCAGATGCGGCGCGATCACCACACCCAAGCCGCACGCTCGAGCGTTGCGGATCGCCTGACGGAACTGCACATCCGTCGCCGTCGGCTCCACGTTCTTCTTCGCCTTCCGCTTCGTGATCACCCGCGACGTCGGCGTGTCCTGGATGAGGACCGGGTTCAGCGTGACGTGGTTTAAGCCCGTCGTCTTCAGGTCGCAGTAGACGGCCTTCACGCTGGCCGAGTCGAGCTGCTGGCCCGGCATCGCCTGGATGTTCGCCGACTGCATGTGGTTGCCCTTCACGTCCGCGTGAGCAGGCACGGCGACAGCAGCGAGGACGAGGCCAGCAGCGAGGGCCGGGAGGATGCGCTTCACGAACGGACCATCCCTTGCCGAGATGCCATCTTGGCGTATCGGTCGTAGATGACGATGGAACCCGCTACGGCGACGTTCATCGACTGCGGCGCAGGGGTAGGAATCTGCACAAGGTGATGACAGCGGTCAGTCACTGCGGGCGGCAGGCCGTGGTCCTCAGCGCCGAGCAGGTAGATTCCGCGCTCCGGGTGCGTGAAGTCGTTTAGCATCCGCGCTCGCGGGTCCAGTTCGACGCCGATGAGTGGAGCCGAGAAGGGCAAGTGCTTGATCAGATCCGAGAGGTCTTCGAAGTGGAACAGCGGCTTGTGCTGCGGGGTGTTCATCGTGTCCGCCGCACGGCGCTGATAACGCAAGCCGACCGTGAAGACGAACGCTGCTCCGTAGAGGTTTGCCGTTCGGTAGAGGCTGCCGACATTTACCTCGGTCTTCGGGTGGTAGACGCCGATGGCGAAGTACCCCCTCACGAAAGGTTCGCCACGTCGGAGGCCACGTGCTCACCGACCACCCGGTAACCAGCGTCTGAAGGATGCCCGGTGGCCTGGTCGACGTAAGGGTTGTCCTTCCACGCAATGCCCGGTCGAAACCAGCCCTCGCCGATCGCGTCGATGAACGGCACATCCGCAGCCCACGCCGCAGCCCGGAGCTTGTCGTTCACCTTCACCGTCGCCGCATCCGGTGTACCCGAGATCGCAGTCGGACCCACGACGACGATCAGCGCCGACGGATACCGCTTCTTCGCGGCCTTCAGCGTCATGTTCGCGTTCGACGCCAGCGTGCTCACATACGCCTTGTCGTTCGTCGACCCTTGGAGGATCACCACGTCGTACGCATCCGCAGGGTGACGGTAGACGCGCTGGCCGAACGTGTTGTCGCCGTACGTCGTCCGGTTCACGTAGCCGCTGCCCCCCTTCCCATCCTGCGTCAGCGGCATGCCGAGCAGAGACGCAGTGACGGGAGCCCAGCCGAGGCCGTTACTCGAGACGCGGTCGCCGACACCCTCCGTCCACGAATCGCCGATGACGAGCAGGCTGTCAGTGGCAGCCTCAGCCGGGACCGCCACCGTCAACGACGCGGCGATCAGGGGCAGGGCTAGCGGGGCGAGGGTGTGCTTCACGACTCGCCCTGGTTTGCGGCGCGGACCTTCGTGGCTGCCTCGATACACTCGCGCGCGATACGTAGCAGTTCCATTTCCGTCAGGGGAACTCTCACAACCCGCGATGACTTGCCGACGAATAGCGCCAGCTCGGGGCGGGGGTGGTGTCGAACATGGCGTCGCGTCTCGGGGTCAAGCGTCTCCGTGGGGGCTTCAATGCGCCCTAGGCGGTACTGAGGTTTTGCTTGTACGTTCATGTTCAGCCGATCCTTTGGTCGTGATCCATTGGGTTAGGTCAGCCCTCGTCACGCACGCCAGTGCGGGGCGAGGGCGCTTGCTGCTTGCGGTAAGGGTTAGACGGCACGGGTCCACGCATCCAGAGTGTCCGGGCGCTCACGAAGCCACCGCTCCCGCTCCTCGTCGGTCACGTCACTCATCGCGAGACTCCTGGTCGGGCTGGTCAGCGAGGGAGAGCAGGGCCTCGTGGCTCATCGCCGCTCGCATGATGTCGTAAGCGTGCACATAACCGCCGGCGCGGTAGCCCTCTAGTGCGATGTCTTCACAGGTCCCCACCGTTCTCGATTCGCTCCGCCTGATCGTGTAGCCACCCCTTGATCGCCCACCCGGTTTGCTTGTCGTCGCCAGCCCACCGCAGCGCCTTGACGGCTCCCCCGCGCTCCGCAGCCTCGACCCGGCGCAGCAGCTCGGCGCGCTCCGCCAGCAGCCACGCGAGGTCAGCGGGAGCGTTGGCCGCAACTTCGTCGCACGCTCTGATGTGAGCCCAGAGCGCATCTCCGCGCAACCACTCGCTGCCTTCTTCCGTTGACGCTGCTGCGAGGCGTGCGCTGATCTGCGCGGCGCGGTCGACGTCAGGCATCGGGCGTCCAGTCGGTGCAGTCCTCGACCAGGTACGAACCCATCACGGCCTCCCACACAGCTTTTTCCGCGTCACGGTTGCCACGGCGCAGGCTGGACAGGTCAAGCTCCTGACAGTGGCGGTCGTCGGGACCCGTGCCCCACCAGAGGGCGTCGGCACCCTGCGCGTTCTTCGCTAGGAACAAGTGCGGTTCGGTACTCTCGGCCATGCTGACTCCTTAGTTGGTCGGCCACGCCCCCGGTCAGTTCGACGCTGACGCGGGGGTCTTGCGTTACTTGGACTTCTTGACGTACGCGGCAGCAGCGCGGCGCACAATCTCGCTGGCAGACTCACCGTTCGCCTTCGCTGCCGCGATGAACTCCTGCCGTAACTGGCGAGGCAGACGGAACGTCGTCGGCACCATCGGCTCTTCGGTCACCAGTCAGCCCCGTTCTCGATCGCGTCGGCGCGGGCTAATGCGTTGAAGTAAGGCCATGTTGCACCGCGTCCCCAGCAGTCATCGGCAAAGCCACGCAACTCCTTGACGACGGCTGCGCGGGTCCGGTCGGGCTCGGTGAGGACGGTGTGCGCGAGGTCACGGATGCCATCGACTCCCGGGTCTCCATCTCCGGCGTCGATGTCAGCAAACGCCTCCGCAAGCCATTGCTGCGCCTCCTGTGGGGTGACGATGCGCGGGGCGGTCTGCTCGGTGCTCATGCCCTCATCATGGCACACCGCCATACGTCAGCGCAATACGTCTAGCCTGCGAGTCTTTGACCGAGAATCTGCATTCGACGGGTCAGACGCCGAGCGACTTCTCCACAGCCCGCACCGTCGACGCGTACCACTGCTTCCCCGCCTGCGACGTCGGCTCGGCACGCTCGTTCAGCAGCCCCGAGATGTGACGGTACGACCGCCCCTCCTGCCGCAGCACCCGGATGAACGTCGCCGTCTCCTCGCTCACCCCAGACGGCCGGCCCAACACCTTGCCCTGAGACTTCGCCACCGCCAGAGCAGCCTTCGTCCTCGAGGCGATCATCCGCCGCTCCCACTGAGCCAACGCCATGATGATGTTCGCCAGCAGCTCGCCGTTGATCGTGGACGTGTCAATACCAAGGTCGAGCGCAACGATCGACCAGCCGTTGTTCTGGCCGCGCTCCATCAGCCGAGCGAAGTCGAGCAGGCTACGCGACAAGCGGTCGAGTTTGCTGATGACCAGGACGTCAGCCTCGCCAGCGTCGAGCGCCTTCAACATCTTCTCCAGCTCAGGACGCCGCCTCATCGACTTCCCAGACGCGACGTCCACGAAGATCTCGCCCATGTCCCAATGTCGGTAGGCGACGTCGGCCACGATCTTCTCGCGCTGATCCGCCAGGCCGTAGCCGCGCTCACCCTGGCGGTCTGTAGAGACGCGGCAGTAGCCGAACGCGGTCGTCACTGCTCGGGCTGGTCGGCGAGAAGTTCCTGGATCCTCTGCGCCGCCGCTGCCCGGGTCATAGTGTCGAGGTTTGCGGTGGGGCCGCTAGCGAGCCAGCGCGACTCTGCTTCAACCCGCGCCACCTTGCCCTGAAGGTCGAGCGCGAGAGTTGCGAGATCGTCAATCAGTGGAGCGAGGTGTGTTGCTAGCAGTAACGCGTGGTTGTACGAGCCGTTGCCTATCACCACCGGACACCCAGCGGATTCCATCAGCCGCACAAGAACCGTACCTGTCGGATCGGTCAGCACCTTGGCGGGGTCGAGGCCGTTCTGCTCGGCGGTCACAGGGTCGCGCCGTTCTCTTGCGCAGACTGGCAGTCGAGGGCACGAATCGAGGTTGCGGCGGCGTTGGCTGCTTCCTGGATTAACTCGACGTGCGACTTCGGCTGCCACTTAGGATCGGTGTCGCTCCACCTCTCCGTGTGGTGGTAGCCCTTTCCTGCGGCGCAGACGGCGGAAAGAGTGCGGTCTACTGCACCCACGCCAGTCAGATCGAAGCCGAAGTAGTAAGCGTGGTCGCGCAACTGCTCCTCTGCGGGAGACTGCAAAGCGGCGATTTCCTCTGCCAGCGCCTTGACCGCTCCCGCGCGCTCCGCAGCCTCAACTCGGGCCAGCAACTCGGCGAGGGTCGCGTGGTCGATCATGTAAGCGCAGTCGCCTTCGCTGCCGTCGTGCTCGTGGTACAGGTCGCAGGTCATCGCTGCAAGGCGGGCGCTGATCTGGTCGGCGCGGTCGGTCTCTGTCATCATTTCCCCTAGTCAGACCCCATTTGGAGGGGTACTTGCTGTACACCTGAACCTAATGTACACCAGTGTTGAATGGGTGTACGCGTGAGCAGAACAACCCGATCGTGTTACCTTGAGTTTTGGCAGAGCGTTCTGAAACACGGACGTGGTCACCACTTCGAGCGGCCCCGTGCCTGTGCCCCACCTACTGGGGGTGCAGTACCGGGGCCGCTGCGGTTGTCGAGCTAGTTGGCCCAACGTCTTGCACGCCGCGTGCATAGAGTCTACAGTCGGGGGCATGACACTTACAACGCCGGAACTTGACAAGCAGGCGGCGCTCATCAAGAGCGGTCAGCCCCAAGTTGTCGAGGACTTCATCGACTGGCTCAACGCCAATGGCTACTGCATCTCGATCAAATGCACCGTGGAGCACGACGGCTACTACTGCGGCGTCTGCCAAGACACCGGGATCTCTCAAGCCGCTGTTTACGACTTCGAGTCGCTCATGGCCGAGCACTTCGGCATCGACCGGCATAAAGTTGAGGAGGAGCGTACTGAACTCCTCCGTAGCATCCGGGCATGAACGGTTGGAAGGTTGTTAGCCCCGAGGAAGCGAAGATCGTGATGTCCGGTCGCTGGGCTAGCAATCTTGCTCATACCGTTGCCACCGAACCAGACCGACTCCGCGCGGAGGTTGTCCGGGCTTTGCGTGATCATGCGTTTTTGCTACTACGACGAGCCGAGACTACGGCTTCCGTGACGCTCTATAAAGCAGCCGACGTCATTGAAAACGGGGCCGACTGGTGACCGACCTCATCGGCACCCCCGAAGCTGCACGACGCCTCGGCAAGCACCGGTCCACGTTCAGCCGCCTTGTCACCGCCGGCCGCATCACCCCCGTGATCCGAGCAGGCAACCGAGGACCGATGCTGTTCGACCCCGCTGAGGTCGACCGGCTCGTCGCTGAGATCCTCGCAGCTCGCTGCGCTGACTAGTATGAGCACCGGTCTCCGAGTCCTCGACGCCTTCTCCTGCAAAGGTGGTGCCGGCCAGGGCTACCTCGACGCAGGCTGCAACGTCGTCGGCGTCGACATCAAGGACTACTCCGACGAGTACCCGGGCCTGTTCATCCAGGGCGACGCAGTGGCGTTCATCCGCGACTACGGACGCGCGTTCGACCTCGTGCACATCTCCGCGCCGTGCCAGCCGTACACGCGCGGCAACGCAATGCGGCGGGTGAACGGCGTTGACCCTCGCTGGCCGACGCTCATCGACGCAGCGCGCAATGCGGCGATCGAGGCCGGTGTGCCGTACGTGATCGAGAACGTCGAGGACGCACGCAGTCAACTCCGCAACCCGATCCTGCTGTGCGGGCGCATGTTCGGCCTTGGTGCCACAGACACAGACGGCTGCCCGCTGATCCTCGACCGGCACCGCCTGTTTGAGTTCGGCAACATGCCGCAGCCTCAGCAGCCCGCTCACCCGAAGCACGTACGCACGTCAGGAATCGGCTTCTACGGCTACGACGAACTGGAACTCGACGCCGTTGACGCCTCGAAACTCGCGATCAGCGGGCGGCTGCGAATGCTTACCGGCCAGCCGCACGTCGCGGGCGTGTACGGCGGAGCTCGACGTGACAAGTGGGAAGCAAAGTACGTGCGTCACGGCGGCTACGTACCCAAGGACATCCGCGTCTTGCAGGGACTGCTCGGCGTCACGCACATCACGACCGAGCACGAACTCTTCGAGGCGATCCCGCCGGCCTACACGCGCTGGGTGGTCGAGGCTGTCTCAAAAGGAGCAACTCGTGACTAAAGATGCGCGCACCGTTGGGGTCGAAGAAGCACGCGCCATCGCAGAGACTTTTGACCGAGACCTATACGGCAGCATCATTCCGGACCTCGCTCGCACGATAGTGGTTCAGGCCGAGCAGATGGCTGCCATCCATGTCGTAGAGTGCTCATGCAAGTGCTCTCAAGCGCGCACTTGACCGCAAATGCCGCTCCTTCGCGAGTGACGTCCCCTGCCCAGAGGACTCGCGGAGGGGCGGTGCATTTCTGGCTGGCAACTAGCGGACATGGCATGTTCCTGCACCCGGAGTCAGCAGACAACCGCCCTGCCTGACCCCTAGCGTCATATCCAGGTCGGAACCGCCGGCCACCTAAGGAGACCCCCGTGAAGACTCGCCTCATCGCCCTCGCCGCCACCACCGGTGTCAGCCTGCTCGTCTACGGCACCGAGATCGCGTCGGCTGCCGGACGCGCATCCGGTCGCGCCTGAGCTAGACGAGGGCGGGCCTGCTGCGGCAGGTCCGCCCCTTGCGCTACCTTGAGAGCGCCACATCCCCCACGCCTCTCCACGATGCGCACTTGGGGGATTTTCCTTGCCCAAACGGGTAGACAAGGCGAGGGAGATGTGGGTACTGTTGTCCACATGAGCACACCGAACGATTGGCGCATCGTCACCCCGCAGGAGGCAGATGCACTGTTGAAGGCATCCGAGACGGATCGCACGGGACGATCTACGTGGCTGCTGCGTGACCAGGCCGAGCGTTATGCCCACACGGTTGCCACCGAGCCCGAGCGGATCGCCGCAGCCAAGCGCGCAGCCGTCGTCAAGGCGCTGCGAGACCTTGAGGATTCTTTCGACGGTCGCGACCAGGTTTGGATCAGCAGTAAGGCTGACGCAATCGAGCACGGTGCGGAATGGTGAGCAATGAGTGCACGCGCTGCGGAGGGTTCGGTTTTGAGCCGCCCGACGACGATGACCCCGATGAGCGCACTTATCCCTGCCAGAAGTGCGGTGAACTCAACCCCGATCGTCTGACCGTGGACAGCAGCAACGAACCGCGCATCGCCACCCCGCAGGAGGCGCAGGTGCACAAGACTTGGCCGCATCTAGTCTCCACCGAAGATGTCGGTGCGCTCGCCCACACGGTCGCCACCGAGCCTGACCGGACCCGCGCAGCCGTCGTCAAGGCGCTGCGAGACGCCGCTCCCGAGTCACCAAACTTTTCGGCGGAGCGTTGGCTGATCTTGCGCGCAGACGCGATCGAGAACGGGGCCGACCTCTGATGGCCGAGTTCCTGACCATCGGCGACGCGGCCCGCATCACCGGCTACAGCATCAAGACCCTCCGCCGCTGGTCCGACACCGACAAGCTCCCCGTCCGCCGCAGCCCCAGCAACCAGCGCATGTTCCGCCGTGAGGACCTGAACGCGCTCCCCAAGCGAGCCGCGCAGGAACTGTCAGACCAGACGCCTAGCGTCACCTAGACGGCGACCTAGCGGTGTGCATCCCCCAGCACCATCCCCGCCGCTAGGTCGGTCCCAAACCAACCAGCCCCGCACCCTGCACTCAGCCAGAGCACACAGGACACGGGGCCAGCAACGAAAGGCAAGGCTAGCAAATGAGCATCCACAGAGTCGCATTCACTGACAACACGATCGGCCGCAGGCACGCGGTCGATCCCATCGAGATCGAGATCAGCGGAACTTTTCAGCGTCGACTCGATGACGCCGCAGAAGCCATCTATCGCCACGCGCTCAAGAACCTTGGTAGTCGCGAGGTAGACGTCTACGTCGGCTCAAGTGGAGGCGAGATCATGGTGGGTGGCTTCCGTCGGGTCAGCGAGTTTACGATCACGCCAGCAATCGAGGTCGTTGCATGACCCCCATCCACCGCGACGAGGCCCAGTACCTCCCGCACATCCCGTGGCGCCGCGCAGGCTTCACCTTCGCCACCATCGCCAGCGTCGCCATCGTCGGCCTGCTCAGCTCCGGGCTCATCTGGGCCACCATCCTCAACGCAAGCAAAGGACTCGGGTAGATGAGCGACAGCACGATGATCTACGTGATCATGCTCGCGGTCTTGTTCCTGGTAGGACTCGGGCTCGGCAACCTGATCGGCAGGTTCTTCGAGTGACAAACCTGACCGCCACCTGTGAGGTGTGCGACCTCAACATGCGCCTCGGACGCGGCGCTATCTGCGACGGCAGCGGCATCCTCGTCATCAGCGACATCCCCACCAGCCGCGTCCCGGTCTGCCCGGCCTGGCCAGTGGACGAGGACGAGCCGCTGGCCTACTTCCAGGCCGTCGAAGGCTGGGACCCGATGCCCGCCACCATGCAGCAGCGGATCCGCGACAACGCCATCGCCGAGATGGAGCGCGAGTACCGGCACGCGCCCTACCTCGACGAGCCCGCCGACGACCCAGAGCGGATCCCCATGATCGTCACCCTGTTCGTCCTCGTGCTTCTGATGCTCGCGGTCCTCGCCGGCATCCTCTACCCCTGGGGAGGCCTCGCATGAACTACAGGCAGATGGTCGAAACGGCCGGCGACGCGATGTGGCGTGACGATGCCGCCGACGCGTTCATGTCCACCGACGGCAAGACGCTGGACGACGCAGTCGGCGCAGACGACTACCGGCGGCGCGCCAAGGCAGTCCTCAACGCGATCCTGCCGCAGGTCACCACCGTGGCCGAGCTAGAAGCACTGCCGATCGGAACGCTGTTGCTCAAACCCGAAACGGGCCAGTGTGAACGGATCAATGAGGCGCGACTGCCTTATCGCCTTCCCCTGACTATCGTGTGGACTCCCTAGGCAACGGCATGAACGACTGCATCCGCTGCGCCAACGAGAACCACGCAGCCTGCGATGGCGGCGCCTGGGACAACGCGCTGAAGCCCGCCGTGTGCGAGTGCTTCATGCGCTACCACCACCGCCGCACCTACGCCGACGAGCAGGCCGACCGCTTGGCCGACCGCTACGAAGCCTCGCTTGAAAGGGGCGCGTCGAATGCCTAACAACTACCGACACCGCTGGGTCAGCGAGGCCGGGCGCGACGTTCGAAGCCGCCTCACCGAAGATGACCGCAAGTACCGCGAAGAGCACACCGCCAAGTACGGGGAGCACGTCTGCACACCCGACCCTGCTGACCCGTGGTCGACGTGCAGCCTGCTCAGTGCGGAGGCGAAGGCATGAGTCTCCGCGTTCTCAAGAACCTCGAGCAGGGTTCGGAAGTAAAGCCTGCCGATGAGGCCAGGTTCGCCAAGTTTGTTGCCGAGTCTGACCCGAAGAAGTGCTGGGAATGGCAGAGCGTTCGCAACCGACGTGGCTACGGAAAGTTCTGGCTGAATGGTCGAACTGACCTTGCACATCGCGTCGCGTACCGAATCGGCAGCGGTGACTCGATTCCGGCTGGGCTGCTAGTTAGGCATTCATGCGACAACCCTCCGTGTGTGAACCCGGCTCACCTGCTTGTCGGGACCGTGAAGGACAACTCCCGAGACGCGATTGAGCGCAACCGCATGGAGTGCGGATCGGAGAACGGCAACGCCCGGCTAAATGAAGAGCAGGTGTTGGAGATCAAGCGTCTGTGGGCTTCGGGCGGTACCCAGGTTTCTATGGCTAAACAATTCGGCGTCTCTAGGGCTGCTATCCAGTGGATCCTAAATGGCAGGAGCTGGAAGAAGGTGCGTGAAGCATGAGCTTCCACGTATTCAATGAGATCGAGCAGGGGTCCGATCAATGGCACGCCCAACGACGCGGAATGGTCACTGCGTCCGTGGTTGGCCGGCTGATCTCGGTCGGCTACCTCGGAGCGGACGGCTACGACTGCCCCGAGTGCAGTGCCCTTGCCGGGTTCGCCTGTGTGAGCAGAGCCCGCAAGGTCGCCGAGCCGATCAAGACGCACCACCGAGCGCGCTCTGACTTCGCATCAAGCAACCGCAGTGAGTCGGCGCAGGTCATTACATCCAGCACCGGCGACGAAGCACGCGGGCTGACCCTCGTCCTCGCAGCCGAGCGCATCACCGGGCACACCGACCCGACCTGGATGAGCAGCGACATGTGGCGGGGAGTCGAAGACGAGTCGTTCGCACGCGACGTCTACGCACAGCACTACGCACCCGTCGAGACAGTCGGCTTCATGGTCCGCGACGACTGGGGCTTCCAGATCGGGTACTCGCCGGATGGTCTAGTCGGCGACGACGGACTGATCGAGGTGAAGTCGCGGCGCCAGAAGACGCAGCTCAGCACCATCCTCGACGGCGAAGTGCCAGCGGAGAACATGGCGCAGATGCAGGCGGGACTACTCGTCTCTGGCCACGCCTGGTGCGACTACGTGAGTTACTGCGGCGGCATGAAGATGTGGCGTAAGCGAGTGCTACCCGACCCGCGCTGGTTCGAAGCCATCATCGCCGCCGTCGAGAAGTTCGAAGAGACAGCCGCGCAGATGGTCAACGCTTACAACGAGGCAACCCAGGGGATGCCCGACACCGAACGACTCGACCTAGAAATGGTGATTTGATATGACGCTTTACATCTTCGGCGCTTCTGATGATTTGATCGAAGTCGAGGGCTTGCTTAGTGACGAACTCAACCCGCCGTACGGGAAGCCAGCACGCGTCGTCGTCAAGGTGGACGAGACTGTTTACGCAAGTCTGTGGGTTGAGTACGACCCAGACGACAGCGGTGAATGGCGGCTCTCCCCGGGCGCCATGCGAGGTCGAGTCGAAATTACTGCCGCTCGCGGGGAAGAAGACGGCGAAGACGAGCACGGATGCCCTGGCTATAGCGATCTGGCAACCATTCACTTAGATGACGTTGATGTTCGGCGCGTGAGCCTTCAGATTGAGGGCGCAGCATGACTACCTTCGACATCAGCGACACGCTCGCACCGAACTCCGACCAGCTCGACGCGGTGGATCTTCTCGGCGGACCGCAGACGTTCACCATCAACAAGGTCAGCAAGGGCAACCCCGAGCAGCCCGTACAGGTCCACCTCGCCGAGTTTGACCGACCTTGGCGACCTGGAAAATCAATGAGAAGGGTCATGGTGGCCTGCTGGGGACCTGACGCGAACCAGTACGTCGGCCGCAGCATCCGCCTCTGGTGCGACCCCAAGGTGGCATTCGGCGGACAGGACGTCGGGGGAGTCCGCATCCTCGCCATGTCCCACATCGACAAGCCCCGAGGCATCCCGCTACTCATCTCTCGCGGCAAGAGCGCCACCTACAAGGTGGACGTACTCAAGGTCGATGCGCCGAAGCAGCCGGAGCCTGCCGACGACCAAACCATCGCCAAGCTGATTTCTCTACTCGAGCAGAGAAGTGTTCCGACAGACGAGTGGCCCGACGTTCACGGTTTTACGGTCGATGAGGCGCGTGACGAGTGGCGCAAGATCAATGCGAAGTGGCCCGCCGTCGCCCAGGCAGGCACCAAGTGAGCGCGTGGACGTGGCAGGTCGAGGCCCGCATCCCCGGCGACCGCTTCTCGTGGAAACGGCTCGTGGATAAGCTCCCGCACGACAAGGCTACCGACGCCGCAGCCGAGTACGCCGAACGCTACCCCCGCTGGCAGGTCCGCATCCACTGCCCAGACACGGGCGAGATCCAGCACGTAGAGAAGGGGCGCGCGGCATGAGCTGGGACGCGAGCCTTACCTTTCAAGGCGTGAACGAATGGCACTCGATGGGCGACTGGAACTACACGCACAACACCAGCCGCATGATCTACGCGGCTCTCGGCGGGAGGAAAGATTCGGCCTGGTACGCCACACTCGACGGCACCAGCGGATCGGGTGGAGCGGACTACCTTCACCAGATCATTGTCGGGTTAGAGGCCGACCCCGAGAAGTTCCGCGCCCTAAACCCAGAGAATGGCTGGGGAGACTATGACTCGCTGCTCGAGGTGCTTCACGAGATGCGCTCCGCTGGCCGCGAATGGCCCGAGGGCAAGTGGTGGTGCTCCGGATGAACAGTGTCGTCCTCCCGATCCCGGCGAACGAGCTGCTAACCGCGAACCAGCGCATGCACTGGCGGGCGAAGGCGGCGCGTACCAAGGCACTCCGCAGCCGCACCTACGTCCTCGCAGGGTTCCCCACCAAGCCGTTCCCCGACCGCGTCCGCCTCGTCGTCACCGTCCAGTACCGCGACGCCCGCCGCCGCGACGTCCACAACCTCATGCCCACCGTCAAGGCCTGCATCGACGGCCTCGTGGACGCAGGCTGGCTCACCGACGACAGCGACAAGTACCTGCAGGGTCCCGACCTGCGCCCCTCCGACGAGCGCTGCGACAAGGGGCTCGCCTGTACGTTGACTTTTTCATTCGAGGAGCCCGCATGAACCTCCACGACGACCGCGTTCGGCAGATCCGAGAGCGCATCGAAGCCGGCCGACCCGTCCCCGGAGACGCTGAGTACCTACTCGCCGCCCTCGACCACGCCGTCAGCGGAGACCCAGAGAACTACCGGTTCGCGCTGCTGTGCGAGAGCGTGGGGGAGACCGACGACGACCAGGAAGGCCCGGACTGTGGTTAAGACGTCGCATGACCTAACGCTTTATCTGACTGATCCGCGCGTTCTCCGTCGTTTCTGGGCCAAGGTCGACCGTGGGGGACCAGACGAATGCTGGCTCTGGAACAGCTACCGCAAGCCGCCGTACAACTACGGGCAGTTCCTTCTCGGCAGGAGCAAGTTCGTCACTGCTTCTCGTTTTAGCTTGGCGCTGAAGATGGGCGGATTGCCCGAAGGCGTGCAGGCATGCCACTCCTGCGACAACCCGCCCTGCTGCAACCCACACCACTTGTTCGTTGGTACTCAGTTGGAAAACAACCTGGACTGCATCAACAAGGGCCGTGGAAACAAGAGTCACGGAGAGGCGCATCGGGATGCGAGACTGACAACGGAGGTTGTCCGCATGCTTCGAGAGCTGCCTCACACATATGCAGTACAAAAAGAAATGGCAGCGGTCTACGGAGTGAGTTCTAACGCCATCTATAGGGCGCAAGTTGGACGGACGTGGAAGCACGTGACGGCAGCGTGACCGCTCGCAGGCCAGCGCCTTATCCCGAGTTGGGCGCGATGCCGGGGACTTGGGCCGACGACGCAGCTTGCGCCGGGAGCGCAGTTCCGGATGCTTGGTTCGCCACCGACAGCAAGAACGCCGAAACCGCCTACGCCAAATCCGTGTGCGCCCTCTGCCCGGTGACTGCGGCTTGTTTGCAGTTCGCGCTCGAGATCGGACCCAGCCAAGCACAGGGCATCTGGGGAAAGACCACGGAAGAACAGCGCAGCTACATGCGCAAGAAGAGGAGGCCCGCAGCATGAACACCGAACCTATCGACCCCGCCTCCGTCATGGCCGCGCACCCGCAGCGGATTGTGGCTGGACACGACTGGTGTGATACCTGCGGCGACTTAGGGCTGAATGAGTTCGGCAAGACAGGATGTTGCGAGCCGTACCGCTTGGCTGAGGCACTGGCCGCCGGGCAGGCCAAGGTGGCGCGCGTTGAGGCGCAGCGTGATGACTGGCGCATTCGTTCGGAAGATGACTATGTAGGCCGCCCGTTGGTTGACGCGCCTGACGATGTCCGCCGGTACTACCGCAGCGTGTTGGCCGCCGCCGCCGATCGACTCGACTCCGCCCTCGCTGACCAGCCCGAGCAAGAGTCGACGCGGTGCAGCGGGACTCTCGGCTCGCGCCCGTCCTGGATGAGTGAGGGCCAGTACGACCCGTGCCGGTGCAAGCTCCCTGGCGGACACTCTGGCGAGCACGCGTGTGAGCACACCGATCCAGGCCTCGGCCTCGCTGACCAGCCCGAGCGTGACGCATGACCGTCCTCCAGCTCACCGACGAGCAGATCATGTGGATCCGCAGCGACTACGCGGCCGGTCTGTCGCAGCACAAGATCGCCGTCAAGTACGGCATTGGTGAACGCGTCGTCCGCCGCCACGTTGAGGACATCCCCAGCCCAAGACAACGGCAGGACGTCGTCCGCAAGTGCCCCGCCTGCCCGATCCTCTTCTACGACCGCAAACGTGACCGCGTCTACTGCTCCGGCGCCTGTCGACTTCGCCATCAAAAGCAGGAAGCCGCGCACCGCATGGACGAGTTCAAGTGGATCGCCGGCACCGACACGTGGGCCAACATCGCCGAACGCGTCGGACTGTCCAGCGTCAAGTCTCTCCGCGAGTGGCTGCGTACGTACGGCGAGATCGCGTGGGCCGAGCGGGTCGTGGACGAGACCAGCGAGCGACCACGGCAGGGACGCTGGGCCGCATGACCGGCAACAGCGGGATGCCCGTGTGCAAGAATGACCGATAGAAGAACGGCCCCGGCTGGCGCGGCGAACGCCAGGACCCGGGGCCTTGCCCTCAACGAGTACAAGTCGGAGGACTTAGCCACCATGTTAGACGAACCAACGCCTACGAACGACCAGTGGGCCCACGAGGTCATCGCACAGTCGCAAAGCTGCCCGCTGTGCTTCGGAGCAGCCGTCGGTCACCACACCCGAAAGAACGGTCGAGTCATGCTCGCCACCTACGAGTGCGGCATGACGCACCGGTGGAACCTGACGTGGGTCCTCGCGCAGGTGATGGCATGAGCGACATCGACCCCGCCATCGTCATGGCCGCGCACGCGAACGAGCAGGACCCGATGTACCGGTGGTGGTACTGCCCTGCCTGCGGGAAGGCTGGTATTCCTGACCGGTGCGAGCCGTACCGCTTGGCTGAGGCGCTGGCTGCCACGCTCAGGGAGCGCGACGAGTGGGAAACGGCATCCCGTCAACGCGGCGGCCGCTACCTCAGGCGAGCGAAGGACGCTGAGGTAGCGCTGGCCGCCGAGCAGGCCAAGGTGGCGCGGATGTTGGCTGTGCACGCCCGCTACTTCGACCTCGACGGCCGCCCAGGATTCGACGACTGCGAACCCGAACCGGAAGACGTGTGGCGCTACGACCGCGACCTCCGCGCCGCCGTCGCTGACCAGACCGAGCAGGCCACCTGATGGCCCGCAAGCGCCCCGCGCCGTACGTTCCGCTGTCGGTCTACTACGCCGACGACGAGGCCATCATGGAAGCCGGCGAGGACGCCGAGCTGATGTACGTCCGCATGCTCGCCTATGCCGGACGGACCCCAACGACCGAGGGCTACGTCCCCAAGCGTGTGTGCCTGACCCGTCTCGGTATCGCCGTTCGTCCGGAACTGGGTCCGGAAACGAGTCCGGAAAGCCGACTGGAACGGTTAACGGACTCCGGCCTGATTGCGATCGAGGGTGACGGATACCGCCTGGTGTCGTGGCTGAAGTGGAACCGTAGCGTCGAGGAGATGAACCGCGAGCAGAAGCAGGACCGCGAGCGTAAGGTGCCTCTGACTAGGCGTGCTCCGGAATCGGGTCCGGAAGACGTACCGGAAACGAGTCCGGAAACGGCACCGGAGTCGGGGCCGTTTCCAAGCGGCAGTACAGAAGCAGAAGAGAAGAGAATTAAAGACATGTCCGCTCGTCGCGGACGGTTCGATGAGTTTTGGTCGATCTACCCAAAACGCGGCAAGCACTCCAACCCCAAGGAAGCTGCTCGGCAGAAGTGGAATGATCTCGTCAAGACGGTCGATCCCGAAGCGATCATCACTTCTGCTCGCGTGCTGGCAAAGACGCGTGAGGGCGAGGACCCCCAGCACACGCCTCAGGCGATCACGTGGCTACGGCAGAAGCGCTGGCAGGATGATGCGCCGATTGAGGTCGAGGCAGGCCGCCATCTTGTCGCGGTGCAGACCGGTCCGTCGCGCGATGCGCAGCTCCGGTACGAGGACGCGCAGCAGCAGGCGCCCGATGCAGGAGCACTGCCATGGTGAGCGCCGACGAGTACGAACGCTCCCTGCTCGGTGCCGTCCTTCGCGGTTACCCAGATGTACCCGCACTGAGCCGCATCGTCTCGGGTGCCGACTTCGGCAGGTCGGGACACGGGGCGATCTGGGATGCATGCCTGACTGTCCACGCCACGGGCGACAAGGTCGAGCCCATGGCCGTCATGGAGGTTATGGGCAAGACCGCCCACCGCCTTCCGGGCGGCGCGGCCTACCTGACCGAGTTGGACGCAGACGTCATCGTCAAGGCACCGCACTACGCCAGCAAGGTCCGCGAGTTAGCGATCCGCCGGCAGGTGCAGGGCCTGGGCATTCGCTGCCAGCAAATGCTGGAGGATCCTGACCTGGCCGTTGACGATCTTTTGTCACGGATCCGCAAGTGGGCCGACGAGATCCAGGCAGAGCAGCGCACGGGAGCCACGACGGTCGACGCCGCGCTCGAGCAGGTGCTGCGCATCGCTGAGGATGGCGCTGCGATCGGCGCTTCCTCGCCGTGGCTGGACTTGACTGAGGCGCTGGGCGGTGGCTGGTTTGCTGGCTTGTACGTCGTCGCGGCTCGACCGGGGGTGGGTAAGACGCTGATGCTTGAAAACATCAGCACTGACATGGCTCGGCGTCACCACAAGTTCGTCGCCTTCGCCTCGCTTGAGATGACCGCCGAAGAGATCACGCAACGGACCCTCGCGTACACGGCGAAGGTTGAGCTGTCGAAGATCCGCGCTGGTGGGTCGAAGTTGTCACCGCAGAACTGGGAGGCGATCCAGGAAGCCTCGGGCCGAATGGTGGGGACGCGGGTCAGGTATGATGACCGCCCTTCGCAGACCATCGATCACATCCGGGCTTTCGCTTGGGAAACGCGGCAGGAAGCTCTGCGTGCGGGTTCCGAACTGGGCATGGTCTGCGTCGACTACCTGCAGTTCATGGAGGCGCGCGATCGCCGACTGTCTCGTCAGCAGCAGGTCGGCGACATGTCGCGTGGCCTGAAGCGGCTGTCAAAGGAACTCGGCGTACCGGTTGTTGCTGGTGCTCAGCTCAACCGTGGTGGCTCCCAGCGTGCCGACGGGACACCGCTGTTGACTGACCTGCGCGAGGCCGGAGACATCGAGCAGGACGCGGATGTGGTGATGCTCATGCACGAAGAGGTCGATGCAGAGAAGACGCCGACGGGGACGATCGACGTTCACTTGGCGAAGAACCGGCACGGCGCTCAGAAGCACGTTAAGTTTCAGCGCTGGGGCCACTACTCACGAATGGAAGCAGCATGAGCGACGTCGTTCACGTTCGCCGCACGATCGTCGTCGAGTACGACGTGGGCCGCGACGAGTACGGGAGTCTGACCGATGACGAGATCGTGGCGTACGAAACGCTCGGCCACAACGAGGATGGCGGTTGGCGGATCATCGATTACGACGACGGCAACGTGAAGTTGAGCAGCGCCGAGGTGATGTTCCGGTGAGCGTCGCGTGGGACGGTAAAACGCTGAACGATTGGGAGAACTCACAGCTCTCGTATGGGTCTTTGATGGCTATTCGGAATCGCCGCAAGACCGACAAATTGCATGGTTACACGATCGAAGTAGAAGGCAGTCCCTACAACGTAGGTTGCGGATTGCCTTGGGCTTGGCACGATTGGGAGGGTCGGTGTCCGAAATGAGCGCGACTGAATTCTGGCGGAACTACTGCCCTCACTTCATGCCGGGACGCAAGCGCATCGCCTCGAATCGGCTGGCTGCGGCAATCGAGGCACGTGGACGCAGTTACCGAATCTGGTTCGTCTGGGGGCACTTGATGGTTGTTACCGAGTCTCGCGAGAAAGCCGAGCCCGAGCATGTGGCCTACGTGCGTCACGATCTGGGCGTCCGGTGACTCGAGCGCGTCAGGTGGCTGTCCACACGCCCCGCTTTCAGAATGGGATGGGCGGGAAGTTCATCGTCTGCTCGTGTGACGATTTTCGGACGGGTGTCGCGGATCACGCGTACATCCGCGAGCAGTTCGCCGACCACCTGCGGCTCGTAGGTGGGGCGAAGTGACCGTCAGTCTCGGATACGTTTTCGGCTACACGCTCATCCAGTTGGTCGCAATGGTCATCGTCATGATTCCGGCGTACTACCTCGGCCGTCAGTCTGCCCAGCTCGAGGCAGAGAAGAAGCGCGACGAAGAGTGGGATCGAAAGCACGACCGAGAGGCGGCGAAGTGATGACGTGCGTGGAATGCGGGGTCGTGCTGCCCGAGTTGTACGCCGACGTCTTGGCGCACCTGCGGGACGAGCACGGGCTGGAGCCTGAGCGATGGCCTGATGGCGGGCTGATGACTTACCAGGAGCTTGAGCCTGCGGACTTCCTGCCGCGCGACCCCTACGAGCGATCGGTGGACATGTCATGAGTGAAGCGTCCGATCGAATTAGTCAGATCAAGGCACGGCTAGAGGCATCGAGAAACTGGCAAGGCATCATCTTCACCAATAAAAACCTGATTGAGCACGGGCCCCACGATCTTCTGTGGCTAATCACCGAACTTGAGCGGGCACGGGCTGCGAGCGAGGGCGTGGACATGCTGATCGCTGCGGCTGATCGGCGAGGGGCGGTCAAGGCGCTGCGCGAGGCTGCGCGAGAGTCACCGCAAGCTAAAGGTGCTCTCACGAAACGCGCCGACGAGATTGAGTATCCCGAAACGTTTGGGTACCACGTTGAGGGCGGACGTGCCTTCGACGGACAAGGGCGTCCCCTGTGACCGACCAGCATTTCGACTCGCAGATGCAGCGGACAGACCTTTACGCCGACACGTGTGTTACATCTGAGGCTATTGGCGTCCGAACTAAGACCGAAAGCCGCGACGTTGCTGCGGTCGCCCACCGCCAGTGGATGAGCCGAGAGCAGTTGGCGGCGATGGTTCAGGTTGGTCAGGCTCTGTTGAGCCGGTGGACGTTAGAGGACCGCGTCGACGCCATCGAGAGTGGAGCCGATCTGTGATCCAGCAGCCGTGCCAGCACTGTGGCCAGCCGTCCGAAACGCCGACATGCCTCACCTGCGCCTCCACGATGCAGCGCCTCGGTACCGGCGACGCCGACCGCAGACTGGCCCAGCGGATGCTTGAAAAAACTTACTTGAAGACTCGGCGTCTGGTCGATCCCTGCGTGAAAGGCCATGACATAGCCGTTGTCGGACGAAGTTCTGCACGACGATGCCGCGAGTGCTCGCGGATATACGCCAAGACCCGCTACTGGAGTTTGAAGGCGAGCGCCTGATGAGTACGCCGACCTGCTCGGCTTGTGCAGATCGCAAAGTTCAGCATGACCAGGACACGATTTGCCTTTCCTGCTTGCGGAAGACCCGCACTCGACTTCAGCGGCTGCCCGGTCTGATCGCCGACTTGGAAACCAGCCTTGCGGGTATGGCGGTGCTGGCTGAGAAGAACGACGGAGGCAAGAGCGCGGAGACAGCGCTCGCCTACACCGAGGCCGCTGGCGATGCACTGCGTGACATCCGCCAGATGTTGATCGGTTGGTGCCGCTTGCTGCATGAGGAGAAGCGCGTTCCGCTCCCCGCCGACCGCCTGACCAGCATGGCGGCACACCTAGCCGCCAACGCTGAAAAGCTCGTGGCGCATCCTGCCGCTGCTGAATGGGTGGGAGAGGTAGAGCAGACCGTCCGCGACGCGACGACCGTCATTGACCTGCCGCTCAACCGCCTGCGCGTCAAGGTCGGCCCGTGTCCCGAGAATCAGGAAAACGAGGAAGGCGACTACCTCGGACCGTGCCCCGGCAAGGTGACGGCAACCATCCCGACCGACGAGCACATCCGCCCAACCATGATGTGCGGCTACTGCGAAACGGTCTGGATGCCCGAACAGTGGAACGCGACCGGGCACAAGATCCTTCAGCGTCAGGGTCAGGCCAGGCCGATGGATCTCGCGGCTGCTGAGCGGCTCCTGAAACGTCTTGCGTCTTGATGCCGCCGACTTGACAAACATCTGTTAGGCTGAGCGCGTCGCGCGAGGAGTGTCCCTGGTGTGGCCCCGAAAGCGCCGTTGAGTCCCCCGCTCCGGCGCTTTCGCCTTGTCTCCGGCCACTGAGCCCGACTACCTGCCTCGGCGGGAACGGTCGGTGAGTGTCCACCTTCCCAGGAATCCGCCTGACACGCGGTGGCCGGATCTTACTTTGACGCTGGGAGGACCGCATGGCGTTCGGTCCTACTCCCCAGCTTGACCGCAAGGTCGTCGCATGGGCTGGCGTGAACACGGACGGCAGTCCCTGCGAGGGGCAGATCATCCTCCAATATGCGGGTCCGGTAATGCTGGACGACAGCGAGCCGACTCCGATCAGTGTCTATCCCACACGTCTGGTCATGCCGCTGATTCAGCGGACGCTGATCCTCGACCAGGGTGACGGTACGACGGTCACGCAGGTTGTCGGTTATGCGGAAGCTCAGGTGCCGGCGTCAAACGATCCTGACTTGTCGGGTTCGGGTGGCGCGTACACGGTTACCGAGAATCTGTCTTCGCGGAACGGCTTGACGCGCACGGTCGTGATCGACAAGGACGCGCAGGGTGTCATCTGGTTGAACCGTTTGACGTCTGCGGATGTGCTTGCTGGTGAGGCTCCGTCGTACGTGTCGGTGGCGACTGTCAATGCGATTCGGCGTGACGTGACTCTGCTGTCTGCCGAGATGACGCTGCTCTCGGGGACGGTCGATGCGATTGCTGGGGGCAGTTACGTCACCGACGAGGAACTAGACGCGCGACTCGAGCAGATGTACGCCGACTTGGACGATGGTCCCGACCTCACGCTCCTGTACGAGAACGCTAAGGCTTAGGAGACGCGATGTCGCTACAGGTGCGGCTCAACAACTTCATCACCTCGGTCGGTACTGACTACAAAGTCATTGTCGGCCGCATCGGTGATCTGTCGGGGTTGACGACCACAGCCAAGGGCTCCCTCGTCAGCGCAATCAACGAGGTCAAGGCTGGTCTCGCAACCGCTGGTACGACCGAAGTCAACGACAGCGCCGCGACGAGCAGCACGACTCAGACGTACAGCGCGAACAAGCTGACGACGCTCATCTCGGCTAGTGCAGCGCAGGTCAAGTCGGACCTTGTCAACGGCGCAGGTGCGGCCCTTGACACCCTCAGCGAACTCGCCAACGCGCTCGGTAACGATGCCAACTTCGCTACGACGATCACCAACGCGCTCGGTCTTCGGCTGCGCGTTGATGCGGCTCAGTCGTTCAACGGCACCCAGCAGCAGCAGGGGCAGGACAACCTGAACGTCTACTCGCGCACTCAGCTTGGTGACCCCGAGACTGATCTGGTCGCGCTGTACACGACCGCGAAGCAGTAGCCAGTGAGCGGCCAGTCGCGCCTCGCCGCTCTCGTGTCCGCCGTTGGCGCGGACGTGAAGGTCATTCTTACGCGCGTACTTCCTCCGGGCGGAACCGCAGGCCAAGCCCTCGTCAAGTCGAGCGGTACGGACTATGCGGTGCAGTGGTCGACGGTCTCCAGTGGCGGTCAGAACACCACCTACTACCAGTCGCTGAACCCGGCGCAGGCCTTCGTCTGGTCGTCTGGTAACACGTTCACGCTGTCGAGCCAGGCTTCATTGGTGGTCTCAGTTGACTTCAACGGCCAGGCTCTTCAGCCGTCTGAGTACGCGCTGACGAACAGCACGACGGTCACCGTGACGCTCGAGTCCACGTCGTTCGTGGCTGGCGACAAGGTCGTCATCACGACGGTGCAGGTCGGCTCTTTTACGGGGACCAGCTCGCAGGATCTTGAGATCACCGAGCCGACCAAAGGCGTCATTCTCCGGAGTCCTAACGGGACTCGGTATCGGCTGACCGTCACCAATGGTGGCGGCATCTCTACTGCGGTGGTGTCCTGATGCCTCTTCATCTGACTGCTGACGATCCTGTCGACAACCGTCTTTTTGTGCAGACGCAGAGCGGCGGAAAGCTGATCACGAATACCGCATCGGAGACGTCAGCGCTGGGTTCGGGTATCGGGTCGCGAATGGTGGCGCCGAACCAGTTGAAGGTCGGTAACCGCATCATGATCCGTGGCCGGGGTGTCTACTCCACCCCGACGTTGGGTCTTGGTGTGAGCATCGCCATTCGGGTAAAGATGAACTCGACGGTCGTTGCTCAGGTGACGACGACGAGCGTGACGCTTGGCGTGGCGAATATGGCGTTCAAGTTCGAGTGCGAGGTCGTCGTCAACGCGGTCGGGGCTGCCGGCAAGGTCGTCTGCGGCGGTGAGGGTAGCTACACGATTGTTCCTGGGTCGAAGGCGTTCGATGACCTTGACAACGCGGGGGTCGAGACGACTGTGGACACGACGGTCGCGCAGATGCTTGATGTGACCTTGCAGTGGGATGCTGCTTCGACAACGCGGAGCCTGAGAACGACCCTCGCCACGATCACGCTCATCTAGACGGGAGTGACATGGCGAAGATGCGACCGGATCAGACAACCGCCACCCTGAGCGCGATCTATCCTCCCGCTTCCGGCTGGTGGGCTCATGCAGACGGAATTCTGTCGCTGAGTGTAGCGGCCATGACGGCGAACCGGATGACTCTCCATCCGTTCCCTGTACCTGCGGGAACCTACGACGCTATCGGGTTGAAGACGGACGCAGCGCAGACCAACGACGGCACCGTTGCCTGCACCCTTGCGGTCTACGGCTCCGACGCAAACGGCAACCCCGACACGACTAGCGTCATCCGTTCGGGTTCGGTCACTCTGACCGCTGTGGGTATGCGCTCTGCGGTGTTTGGCACGACGTGGTCTGTTGCGTCTCCTGGTCGTTATTGGGTCGGCTGTCTGTACGTCGTGACAGCTGCTCCGACCACCGCAGCGACGGTGCGCCTTATCAGCAACTGCACTTACCCGATACCGGTGAGTGATGCAACCAGCATCGGGTCGCGTCCTCGCGGCTGGCAGCGTACGGGAATCACGGCACTGCCGACTGATGCGTTCAGCACCGCGAGCTGGACGACCTCGACGTCCAGCGACGTCCCGACTGTCGGTCTTCGTCGGCCATGATGCCTGATTTTGAGAGGGGTTGACCCGAATGGCGGTGTCTACCGGACCTACCCCCGACTGGAACCAGGTTGTCTTGCGCTGGGCGGGCGTCAACCTTGATGGCACGCCTTGCGCTGGCACACTGAGCCTGACGTACAACGCAACGGTTCCGCTATTGGACGACGACGCGGTTCTTCCGGTGAGCATTTACCCGGTTGAGTTGACGAAGACGTTGACGACGGCGACGATCGCACTGACCGATGCGAATGGCGCAACGGTTAACCGCACGGTCGGCTATGCCGAGTGGCTGGTGCCCGCTTCTGACGATCCTGATATCCAAGGCTTCGGCGGGACGTACACGCTGGTCGAGAAGCTCGCGAACGGCAAGGGTCAAACGCGGAATTTTGTGGCGTCCAAGGATGCTGCGGACCCGATCTGGCTGAACCGGATCACGAGTGTCACGGCTGTTCCGGGGCAGGCTATCTCTGCCGTCTCGGTGGCGCAGGTAAACCAAATGCAGGCGCAGCTCAACGCGCTGATTGCCAACGGTGGCGGAGGGTCTGGCGGTTCGTTCTCGGGCGTCCCGACGGACGGCTCGGTCACGAACGCGAAGGTTGCGAGTAACGCGGCGATCAGCGCCGACAAGCTCGTGGACGGCACCAACGGCAAGATCATGACTGCGGCCGAACGGACGCGTTTGACGAGCGTTGCGAACGGCGCCACCGCGAACAGTCCCGACGGCACGCTGCTCAACCGCGCGAACCATACGGGCACCCAGCCGGCTTCGACTATCTCCGACTTCACGACTGCCGTTCAGGCGGTTGGCACTACGGCTGTTCCAGGTGACGGCACGATCACGAACGTCAAGGTCGCGTCGAATGCGGCGATCTCGGCGGACAAGCTTGCGGATGGCACGTCGAGCAAGGTCTTGACGGCTGCTGAGCGGTCGCGTCTGGCTGGTATGGCGAACGGCGCGACGGCGAACAGCGCGGATTCTGTGCTGCTAAACCGTGGCAATCACACTGGGTCGCAGACCTCGAGCACGATCAGCGATTTCACGGAGGCCTCTGAAGACACCGTGGGCGCGATGGCTGTGCGCTCGGGTGGTGTCTATGACGACCCGAACGGTAAGGTGACGTGGTCGGCTGCTGGCGTCGCGTTCACGCCGACCGGTTCTCTGACTGCAACGACTGCCCAGGCTGCGATCGTTCAGGCTGCGTCGATGGGTAGCGGTTCGGGTGGCGGTAGTTCGTTCGTGACGTGGTCGACTTCTACGCAGGGCGAGATTACGGCTTCGAAGGTGGCTGCTGCGGGCATCCCGAACAACTCGCTCATCGTCGTCGACCCTTCCTAACTCCTTACTCATTCTCCTAAGGAGAAACAGTCATGGCCGGAACTGTTCTGAAGTCTCTGAGTGCGACCCCGCAGGCCGACAACACGGTCATGACTTCGGCGAACTCGGGCGTCTCGTCGCTGGTAACCACCACTGGTGGCGCGGGCGTTCACCTGGCTGCCGCCAGGATGGGCGGCACGGCCGGGTATGCGCTGACGCAGACGAGCACCGGCACGTCTTTCTTCTACCTCGACCTTGACGCGGCTGTCACCTCAGCTTCGATCCTGCTGCCCATGAACTACTCGGCGGCCCCTTCGACGTCGTTGCAGTTTATCCGTGGGTACAGCGATGCGGCGCATACCGCCGTTCTATTCACGCTGAACTTCCTGACGCTGAACAAGTGGCAGTTCGTCGAGAACGGTGGCGCGAACGTCACCGCGAACAACGCGCTCACGCCGTCCACCAAGGACTATGTGACCGAGATGTTCATCGATTATGCGAACGCGCAGATGTCGCTGAACGTGTACGAACGTGGCTCGCTGTCGAAGGTCGCGACAATCGGCAGCACGGCGCTGACGAACTCGACCGGTCAGTCGCTGCGGTCCTGGCGCATCGGTCTGGCCACCGCTTCTTCGATCCCCCAACTCTACCTAAACAACACGCTCGCGGTCGGCTCTGGTGACTTCCTGCCTCGCTCGGACGTGACGACCTCGACCTTGAGCCTGACGGGTGCGATCACGCCGAACCCGTCTGACATCAATGTGGCCCGCACGCTGACGCTGAACGCGACTGGCGGCAACGGGAACGCGATCAGCCTCGACGTCGACTGGGGTGACGGGTTGGCCCACGACACCGGCACGATGACGACCTCTGCCGCTAAGACGTTCACGCGCACCCCGACGGTCTCCGGTTCCAAGAACGCGGTCATCACCTACAACCAGGCTTAGCCGATGGCCGTCCTGACGGTTCCCTACTCAGTCACATACCCGGTAGGTACCTCGGGGAACATCACTGTTCCCTACAGCGTGACGACGACCGCGCCGCCGCCCTCGGCCTCGGGCGAGTTGGACATTCCTTACGGGGTTACAGAGGTCAAGGACGTCCGCACCTTGACTGTTCCGTATGTGACGTCGAAGTCGTTGACAATCCCGTACACGGTCAACAACGTGACCGTGCAGCCAGGCGTCATGCGGCTGTACCAGTGGCTCGACAAGAAGTTGTGGCCGCTCGACGGTGGGACGCCGCTGACGGCCAGCACGACGGGCAGTCTGACCGTTCCGTATTCGGTGACGACGCCCACGACCTCGTTTGCACATCCGGGCGTCATGTACTCGGCTGCTCAGCTCGACTTCACGAAGGCGAAGCTCGCGGCGGGTCAGCAGCCGTGGACGCAGGCGTACGCGAACATGGTGAGCCAGAAGGCGGGCGGCACCGGCTCCACGGGCGGGCAGAACACGGGCGTGCCGTACTCCTCGCTGTCCTGGACGCCGCACCCGAAAGCGTCGGTTGCTCGCGGTTCGTTCAACGCTGGCGGTACCGACGACGACGACTTGCAGGACGACCTTCGCGCCGCCTTCTGTCACGCCCTGATCTGGGTGTACACCGGCAGCCGTCCGAGCGCGCAGAAGTCGATCGAGATCATGAACGCGTGGGCGCAGACGCTCAACATCATCCAGTTCGACCTGACGCAGTACCAAGACGGGAAGTTGCTCGCCGGCTGGACCGGGACCATCTTCGCCCGCGCTGCCGAGCTGATGCGCTACACGTACACCCCTCAGGCTGGCGAGACCGCACTGGATGTCACGAACGTCAAGCGCGTTTTCAATGACGTGTGGTGGCCGCGTGTTGGTGTCGGGCACTCTGGGGTCGGCTTCAACACGTACACGTCGATGGCTGACACGGCGACGCAGATCGCCGTCTTCCTCGACGACTCGTCAAAGTGGAACTACGCCACGCAGTATGTGCGGCGGATCATGCCGGGTCTTGCTTACCTGACGGGCGACGACAACCCCTGGTCGTGGGGTGGGCCGCAGAACCTCACGTATGCGGACGGCACCGTGCTCAACGCGCCGCTGGGTCTGCCGATCCCGCCCGACTCGGTCAGCCCGCCCGACTCGAACGTCTACAACCGGTCGAACTCGAGCGCTGTCGGCTTCATGACTTCGTGGACGAAGCCGACGTCGCTGCCGAATGGTTTGTGGGGCGAGATGGGCCGCGACATGCACCACACGGCGATGGGCCTTGCGGGCATCAGCAATGCGTGCGAGACCGCTTGGCATCAGGGCCTTGACTTGTACGGCGAGATCCAGACTCGCTACACGACGACGGTCGAGCTGTCGACGAAGTTTATCTACGACCGGTTCGTGAACAACATCGATCCGCCTCCGGGATGGCCGTTCGCGGTGTCGGTGTCGAACGCTGCATCGAAGTCGTATGCCACGTCGACTCAGCGCGCGTGGGGTGAGATCGCCTACAACCACTATGCGCGCAGGAGGGGTTTGAGTTTGCCGAACCTGACCGCCTACGTGAACGACTATGTCCGTCCCTCTGCCTACGACGCGGACCTGCACATCTGCTATGAGACGCTGACGTCTTACGGGACTCCGTGATGGCTAGCCTTTCTGTGCCATACGTGGTCAGCGCAAAGGTCCCAGGTAAGACGCTCAGGTTCTACAAGGCTGGCGTCTTGGTTCGGCCTGAGGTGTGGCATTGGGTCGACCAGAAGCTGGTCAAGGTACTCGACGGTCCGTCGAACGCTTAGGCGACCGTCGTGCGCCCTTCTGCTACGACGCGGGTCGTTTGTCGGCATGGTCGTGTGCTTCACGGTGCGCGGCCTGACGCGGTGGCTTGTGTGTGTTGCGGCAACGACTACCGCAGTCCGGGTCCGCTGTGCCTTGCGTGCCGTTAAGCCCAACGCTTCCACTTTGATAGACGGGAGATGCGATGCCTGACCTGAACCCTGGCGATGGTGGCGCTGCGAAGTTGAAGGCTTACTGGGTCAGAGGACCAGGGGCTCTCAAGATTGCGTGGGGCGCTCCCGGCGACTTCGATCGTTGTGTGTCCGAGCTGAGCAAGTACGTGGGACCTGGCATCGTTAAGGGCCTGTGTAGTAACTACCACCTCGCTGCTCTCGGCGTACGGCCAGGGCAAGAGCACTAGTGGCTGACGAACCTGCCGTCAGCATTGAAGCGTCCAACGATCTCGTGCAGGAGAAGTTGAGCGAGGCGCTGCACCAGATCTACCCGGGCGATGTGCCGCTGAAGTTCGTAGTCATCATGGAAACACTCGACGCCGACGATGGCGGCCGAAGCATCGTGCACTTCACCCACAACGACGCCCGCTTCTGGGACACGCTCGGCCTGATCGAGTGGCTGAAGACCGTGGTCAACAACGCGATGGTGCAGCCGTGAGCGCTAGAATCTAAGTTGAAAGAACCCGGCGACGGTTGCAGCCGCCCCGGGTAGTGGCCAGTCCTGTGAAGGGGACCGACGTGAACGATGGTACGCGAGAGTGCTCCCGATGTGGTCAGTCCCTAGACGGCCTGAGCTACCGGTTTAAGAAGCACCCAGCATGCTCGGAGCCTGAGGTGCATCGGACTCGAAAGTGCACTTGGTGTGATACCGAGTTCACATACAAGAAGAGCCGTGGAACTGATAGGACCTACTGCTCGATTGGCTGTCGTCGATCACGCCACGCGTCATTGGCCGAACCAGTCCTGGACCGCTGCACTGTCGAGAATTGCTCGACCCCGATACGTTCGTCGGGTTCTTCGTACTGCGAAATGCACTACGGACGCATGCGAAGAAACGGCCATCTCGAGCCGACTGTTCGTCGAGGAAACGGCACCTGTCACTACTGCGGCGGGTTAGCTCCTGGCAAGCTCGTCTTCTGCACACCGCTGTGCGCTACGCGCGAGCGCGCAGGTCGACCACTAGATAAGCGAGCTTGCGCTGTATGTGATGTTGAGATACCGGCAGCGTCTCACTGGCGCCGCATCTATTGCGGTCGTGAGTGCAGGTGGATCGCGTTCCGAGCGCGCCGATACGATGTACCCGTCAAGCAATACCAGAACGACATGCGGGCCGGTTGCGCCATCTGTGGAGAAACTAGACAGGACTTAGTGACTGACCACAGTCACAAGACTGGTCGGTATCGGGCGATGCTATGCGGCTCATGCAACGTGGGGCTGGGTATGTTCAAGGACGACCAGTCCTTGCTTCTGCTAGCAGTGGGGTACTTGAGCCAACATGCCGAGAGCTCCTAAGTTCTGCGGTGCTACGGGTTGCACGGTCAAGGTCACGACCACTTACTGCATCACACACGAAGCTGAGGCTCAGGCCCGGATGGATGCAAACCGTGGCACTAGCAGACAGCGTGGCTACGACGGCAAGCATGACTGGTCTGCCGTGAACGCTAAACGAGCAGCGGTCAAGGCGGGTGCCTTGTGTCCTCGGTGCGGCGAGCCGATGCTGGCAGGCCAGTCGCTTGACTACGGCCACGTTATTGCGCGCGTATTTGATTCTTCAAGTCGCGCGACTCGCGTAGAACATGCGAAGTGCAATCGGAGTGCTCAACATCTGAACGGGTAGGGCACCCCTCCCCCGGGGTCCCTTGCCGTGGACCGGGACGTACTGCCAAATGACCTGCCTACGGTTCCCAGGATTCTGAAAGGAGGGCGGAGATGCCCGCTGCAAAAAAGCATCCTTCTACGCGAGCGCGCATGAACCGCGCTTCTTCAGCAGCGGTGCTGTCAGATCCTGCTGCTCGATCCGTACGCCCTCTTCCAGATACTCGCCCTTGGCACGACCTCACCCGTCAGTGGTGGTCGGATCTTTGGACATCGCCGATGTCGGGTGAGTATCACTCGTCCGACTGGTACCAACTGATCCTTCTGGCTACGGCCTACGACCTGCTCCTCCAGGATGATCTGACGCCGGGTCAATTCAAGGCGCTGTCCGAAGAGGTCAGAGCACATCGGTCTCCATTCGGCCTCACTCCTTACGATCGCCGTCGTCTTGAGTGGACGATCGAGCAGGCGGAAGAGTCCAAGGATCGCGGCCAGGCACGTCGGCAGCGCCAGGCTCCGCAGCCTGCTGCCTCCGACGACCCTCGGAGTGTGCTGAGGCTCGCGTGAGTCTGCTCATGGTTCCCTCTATGGAGGGAGAAGCCTGGCCGACGCTAGGCCCGCAGGTCGCTTCGCTTCTTGAAGAGCAGTCGATCTTCGGGCCGGGGTCGTTCAAGGGCCAGCCATACAAGTTGAGTGCTGACTGGCGCGCGGCGCTCTACCGCATGTACGAGGTGTACCCCCAGTGGCATCCGTTCGCGGGTCGGCGACGATTCAAGCGGGTGGGACTGTCGGTTCGCAAGGGCCTCGCAAAGACCGAGTTCATGGCCCAGGTCGCGTACGCCGAGCTGCACCCCGACGGCCCGGTCCGCTGCGACGGTTTCGACGCAAATGGCGAGCCTGTCGGACGTCCAGTGGTCGACCCGTATATTCCGCTGCTCGCGGTGACGGTGGAGCAGGTTGAGGAGTTGGCTTACGGCGCGATGTACGTGCTGTGCACCGAAGGCCCTGACGCCGACCTGTTCGATGCCACGCTCGATCGCATCCTGCGGCTTGGGTTGCGCGGGGAGGCTGACGGCAAGTGCGTTCCGCTGTCGAACTCGCCGGGTGCTCGAGATGGTGCGCGAACAACGTTCCAAGGATTCGACGAGCCGCACCGTCTCTATCTGCCCCGCCAGGTACAGGCGCACGAGACGATGGTTGCGAACCTTGAGAAGCGCGTTCTAGAAGACCCGTGGGGTCTCTACGTCGGCACCGCAGGCGAGCCTGGTCAGGGCAGCATCGCGGAGGGCCTACACCATGAGGCCGAGTCCATCCAACGTGGCGAGATAGACGAGCCCGAACTGTTCTACCTGCACCGCGAAGCCGCACCCGGGCACGACATCACGACCCTTGAAGGCCGCATCGCTGCCGTCGAGGACGCGACGGGTCCTGCCGGCGAGTTCGGTCCTGGGCAGTTCCGTAGCATCGCTCGGCAGTGGGACCGTCCAGCCGCCGACAAGAAGTACCTTGAGCGTGTATGGCTGAATCGTTGGACGCGCTCCGATGAGCAGGCGTTCAACGTCAAGCGCTGGACAGACGACCTCGGCATCGCTGAGCCGATCCCTCTCGGGTCTTTCGTCGCTGCTGGCTTCGACGGTGCTCGCTTCCGCGACTCGACCGGTATCGTCATCACCGATATTGCCACTGGTCGTCAGCAGCTCTGGGCGACGTGGGAACGCCCGGCAGATGTTGAAGAGTGGGAGATCCCTGAGCGTGAAGTCACCGAGGCCTGGGTCGATCTTCAGTCCAAGCACGTTCTTTGGAACTGCTACGGCGATCCTCCGCACTGGACGGAGACGTACGGCTCGTGGGCTGCGAGATGGCCTGACAAGTTCACAGAGTGGTGGACGAACGCAACAGCCAAAATGGCCCGCGCAGTTCGCTCCTACTCAGAAGGCATCAAGTCCGGGGCGGTAACCCACGTTTCTCGCCCTGGAAATCCGTTGGACGAGGCGTTTGACCGTCACATCGCAGCCGCAGGCCGCAAGGATGTCAATCACTGGGACGAAGATCAGCGCCTCTTTGTGCTGCGAAAGATCCACGAAGACCGCAAGTTCGACAACGCTATGGCGGGTTGCTTGTCGTGGACGGCCTACCTTGACGCAGTCAAGACTGGGGCCAAGCCCCCAGCTGACGATTGGTTCATGCCGTACCGCGTGAGATGAACCGAGTTGCCCGCACACCCGAAGACCCTTAGGAGGCTGCGTGATCGACACGACGGTCCCCTATTCGGACGGCTGGTGGCTTCAGCGTCTGTCTAACCAGCTCCGTGAGCAGGCGGTCCACTGCGAGGAGTTGCAGCAGCGGTATGAGGGCAACTCTCCGCTTCCGTTCGTGTCGTCGCTTCAACAGGCTGCGGTCCGTTGGTTTGTGGAGAAGTCCCGGACGAACTTCGAGCGGCTGATCGTCTCGTCGGTGCTGTCGCGGCTGCGGATCAGCGGCCTGCGTACCTCTGTCGACAACGACGAAGGCGGCGACGCTGAGGCGTTCGACCAGTGGAAGCGCGCTCGCATGAAGCTTGTGACGTTGGACGCGCACAAGATGATGCTGGCGATGTCCCGCTCGTACATCGTGGTCGGCAAGGACTCTGGCGGACGCCCTCTGGCTACCGCCGAGGATCCGCGTTTCGTCACTGCGATCACCGACCCGGCCGACCCGTACCATGTCCTGGCTGCGCTCAAGTTGTGCCACGACGACGTGAACGACCGTGACGAGGCCTACCTATACCTCCCGGGCCGTGTGGCCGTTGCGACGCGCGACAGGAAGTCGACAGGTCTGCGTAACTCGGTGGGCTTCTCAGCCGTCTCGTTCGCGTGGGACGAGGAGCGGTCGGTCGACATCCCGGAGCTTCAAGCGAAGGGCGCGACCGAGGACCTGCCGGCACTTCCTGCGCTGGCGCCGATCGCTCCGTTCTTCAACGAGGACGGCATGGCTGAGTTCGAGCCGTTCTTGAACGTGATCGACCGGATCAACCAGCAGATCTTGCAGCGGATGACGATTGCTACGGTTCAGGCGTTCAAGCAGCGGGCTTTCAAGGGCCTGCCGACTTCCGATCCGAAGACTGGCGCGAAGATCGACTGGAATGACATCCTTGTCGCTGACCCCGGCTCGGTGTGGAACATTCCCGCGTCGATTGAAATTTGGGAGTCCGGGCAGGTCGACTTCTCGGGGATCTTGCTGGCGATCCGCGACGACGTGAAGGATCTGGCCGCGACTTCCGGTACGCCGCTGTACTCGGTGACGCCTGACGTTGCCAACGGATCGGCTGAGGGCGCGTCGTTGCAGCGCGAGATGAACGTGTTCAAGGTCGAGTCGCGCATGGACCGCACTGAGCCGTCGCACGAACTCGCCAGCGAACTCCTGTTCCGCATGGCTGGCGATGAGAGGCGCGCCGACCCCGGGGCTGTGCAGATCATCTGGGCTCCCGTTCAGCGGTACTCGCTCGCCGAGCGGGCATCGGCTATCTCGCTCACCAAGGGCGTTATCCCCCGCTACCAGCAGCTCACCGAGATCTGGGGCATGGACCCGTCGCAGGCGGATCGTGCGATGTCCGAGCTGACCGACGATATGGTGTTTGCCCAGCAGATGAACAGTTCAGACCCGACTGTTCCTATTGCTGCCGACCCGAGCGCATCGCCGCCTGCAACCCTTACGCAGAAGGCGACTGCGTTTGGCGTGCTCATCAGATCTGGTGTAACGCCGGAGTCGGCAGCCGCGCAGACAGAACTGTCTGGCGTGAAGATGATTCCGGACTTTGTCCCGGTCACGATCAAGGACGCGACCCCTGAGCCTCGGGTCAACTAGTGGACGATGACCGGCTCGAGGAACTGGCTCGGGCGGTGCAGGTCCAGGAGGCTGCCCGCACATCCGCCGAGCAGCAGATCAATGCCCTCGTGCTGGCGGCGGTCCGCGACTTCTCCGACTGGTACGGCACTTCGGCGATCACGTCTTGGGCGCGGGCGCTGGTCAGGCGTGTGCAGCCCGTGCAGCGTTCCCTGGCGCGCTCAACGGACGCGTACCTGGCGTCGGTGGCCTCTGTCACCACAGGCCGCAGGGTCCGCCCTGTGGGGTCTGTGGATGTGTCTACGCTCCGCTCGGGCGTCACTCACGAGGGTGCTTACGGGCGCGTCGCTGAGTCGTACCGCTATCAGGAGTACGCACTTCAGCGGTCGTCGTCTCCAGCCGACTTGGCGACTCCAGACGAAGCCGCTACTAAGCGCGCGCTTGATGTCGCTGGAACTGATGCGATGTTGGTGCCTCGGGCCCAGTCGCAGAAGTTCATGACGCGGTCGCCAAGGATCACAGGCTATCGGCGGATCATCCACCCGGAACTGTCGAAGACGGGAACTTGCGGTCTGTGTGTGGCTGCGTCTGATCGTCTCTACGGTCCGACCGAGTTGATGCCGATTCATCCGCCTACTTGTCACTGTGTGCCGCTACCGGTGTATGACGGCAAGGACCCGGGAAGCATCCTCAACAAGCGCGACCTGGACCGTCTTTACCGTGATGCCGGTGACTCGACTTCCGGCGATGCGCTGCGACGTACTCGATACCAGGTCAACGACAACGGCGAACTCGGACCGGTTCTGGCTGAGAAGGGCTATAAGGACCCTCAGTCCGGGCGTCGAGAGCGTAAGCAGCCGATTGGCTCTACGCCGGTCGAGTTGACGCCAGAGCGGGCTCAAGTAGTCCTGGAAGGTCAGAGGAAGGCCCTGGCGAAAGCCCAGGAGCTTGCCGACGCCGATCCGCAGAAGTGGGGCCAGTACCTGTCTCAGGTGCAGGCACGCATCGCCGATCTTGAGAAGACCGCTGATTCCTGAGCGGCACTCCCTTAGTTCACCCGCACGGCCTGGGTCATGGCCGGTTCCCGCCCACGGTGCGCGTTCAAGCGCCGGTCGAAAGAAGGCACCATGCACAAGCGCAAGATCACCAGCCTGATCGTCAAGACCGCCGATGGCGAGCCTGATGCTGGCGGTAGTGGTGAGCCCGATCCCGACGCCCCAAAGGGCGGAGATCCCGGCAAGGGTTCTGAGTGGACTCCTCCTTCCTCGCAGGAGGAATTCGACAAGATCATCACGGCTCGGGTGGCGCGTGCGACCAAGCCGTACAAGGGACTCGACATCGACGACCTGAAGGCCAGGGCAGCCCGCGCGGATGCCTTGGATAACGAGTTGGCGTCGGAGACCGAGAAGGCCGTAAGGGCTGCCCGCGAGGAAGAGAAGAAGTCGGCGCGCAGCGCCTACGCACCCCGTCTGGTCCAGACCGAGTTCCGGGCGCAGGCCAAGGGTGTGCTGTCAGCCGACCAGCTCGATGCGCTACTCGAAGACCTTGACCTGTCCAAGTACCTGACGGACAACGACGAGGTTGATGTGGAGCGCATCGAGAAGAAGGTCACCGCTTTCGCCCCCCCGCCCAAGGAAGAGGCTCCGCCGCCGCGCGGAACCGACTTCGGTCAGGGCCGTCGTGCCGCACCCGCCCCCAAGGGTGTTGACGCCGGTCAGGCGCGGTACGAGGCGACGCGGAAGAAAAGCACACCTCCTCAGCGATAGCTGACCCTTAGAAGGAGCACCAAATGGACCTCAGCGTCCGCACGGATTCTGTTGGGGCTGACGATCAGTCCTGGATGGGATCCCGGCACGGCACGAACAACGCTCGGACGGTGACGCTGGCGAAGGCCTCGTTTACCCCCGCAACTCACTACCCGCAGGGCTTTGTGCGCTCGGGTACTCCGCTGGCGAAGTACACCAGCGGTGGTAACACGGGCCTGTACGGGCCTTACACGCCGGGGGCTACGGATGGTTCGCAGACCTTCGTCGGTCACCTTCTGACCCCGGTTTCGGTCACGTCGGGGACCGGCAACATCGTTGCCGCTCTGATGGACCACGGTCGTATCGTCGAGGCTCGCCTCCCGATCGCGATCGACACCGCCGCCAAGACTGCGGCCGCCGGCCGTCTGATCTACGTCTGAGAAGGGAGGACTGACCAATGGCACTCTGGACTGACATCGTCGACCCCGCAACCCTCACCGGGTTTGTCCGGGCTGATCTCGCCGACTATGAGGCGAACCGCAACACCCTGGCCGCGTTCCTTCCGAACCGGCAGATCAACGACATCATCGTCAGGTTCTCGTCGGGTGGCGCTGGCCTCACCGATGTGGCGATGTACCGCTCGTACGATGCGGAGACGCGGATCCAGTCGGGTCCTGCTGCTCAGCGTCAGACCGTCGAGCTTCCGCCGCTCGGTTCCAAGACCCGCGTGTCGGAGTACGACCGTCTCCGTTCGATCGGGGCTGACTCGCCGGAGGCGGTTCTGACGTCGATCGAGCGCGTTGCTGTGCAGCGTGCTCGTGCGGTCGCTGACCGTGTCGAGGTCGCTCGCGGGGCTGCTCTTGTCAGCGGCACCGTGTCGATCAACGAGAACGAGTTCGTCGCTACCGCTGACTTCGGTCGCGCTGCCGGTCACACTGTGACCGCTGGCACGCTTTGGTCTGCTGGTTCTCCGACTCCGCTGTCTGACCTGGCTGCGTGGACGCAGACCTACATCGACGCGAACGGGCAGGCTCCGGGCGCGATCCTCATGTCCACTGCGGGCATCACTGCGCTTCAGCGGACTGCGGACTTCCGCACGTCGGCTGTCCAGCTCGGTGGGACGCTCCCCGGCCTCATCTCGGTCGATGGCGTCAACGGTGTCCTCTCCGGCTTCGGCCTCCCGCCGATCGTCCGCTACGACCGGACTGTGCGGGTTGCTGGTTCCACGCAGCGGGTGATCCCCGCGAACCGTGTGATCCTGCTTCCGGCTCAGGTCGGTATCGATGACGCTGAGGGCACTGACCTTGGTGGCACCGTGTGGGGCCGCACTCTGGAGGCTCAGGAGCCGAACTACAACCTGACGCCTTCTGACCAGCCCGGTCTGGTTGTCGGCGCCTACAAGGACGACGACCCGCTGTCCGTGTGGGTGCGTTCGGCTGCGATTGCGCTGCCGATCCTGAGCAACCCCAATCTCAGTTTCTGCGCGACGGTTCTTTGATGAGTCGGCGGCTGGTCGCAAACGTCACGATGATGAGTGACGACGGCATGGTCGCCCACTTCCCCGTCGGCATGTCGGACTCGGACCTGCCGGAGTGGGCGGCTGCTCGCATCACCAACCCTGATGTTTGGGAGCAGCCGGTCGTGGATCTGCCGAGCGTCGTCGTGGAGGTGCCGCCGAAGTCAGGTGCTGGTTCCAGCGTCTCGGCTTGGGCGTCTTACGCCTCTACCAATGACGTTTCGGTGAAGCCTGACGCCAAGCGGGACGACGTCATCGCTGCCTGTGAGGCAGCCGGCGTTCCGACCGACTAGGTATTTGGAGGGTTCGTGTCGTACATCCTGCCGTCTGACCTTGACTGGGTCGGATCAGCGAGTGACACCGGTTTGGTGGCGAAGCTGATCAGCAAGGCTGAGATCAGGCTGGCATCGATTGTCGGCGCGCGCGGCGGGGACCTTTTGGTCCTCGCCGCGGACCCCACCAAACTTCCTCTGATCCAAGATGTCCTCGAGAACGCTGTTGCTCGGGTCCTCCGCAATCCGGAGGGACTCAAGTCGGAGTCTGAGGGCGACTACTCGTACACGTTGAACGCTATGGATGCGTCGGGCAACATTTGGTTTCCTGAGTCGGAGATCGACGCCATCTACTCGGTCGCGTCTTCCTACGGCTCGATTCGTCTGGGTATCACCGCTCCTGGCTGGACGCGATGAGTCTGCTGGACCGGGCCCGTCATTGGGTGTTGGTCGAGTCGGCGGTGTCGGGTGTCGGCGAGTACGGCGAGGACACGGTTACCTACGGTCCTGCCGTGTCGGTGGCGTGTGCTGTGCAGCCGGTTCGTGCGGAGGAGGCTAACGGTCTCGGCGTTCAGGCGGACACGGCCTACAAGGTCATCGCCCGCGATTGGCCAGGTGGGATCCATTCGCGTGTGACGTGGCTGGGTCGCACGTGGTTTCAGCATGGCGAGACTCTGCGCCACTCGATGAGTGCGCGCACTCAGCACGACGTGGCGATCATCGAAGCGGCTAGTGCGGGGGTGCGGTGATGGCGCAGGTTTACAAGAGCGTCGGCGTCGAGGCTGCTCGCATCGCTGGCCGCTCCCCAGAGATGGACGCTGCGGCTGAGAGGGTCGCGAACGCGGCTCGCGCCCTGGCGGCGGGCCACAACATCACGGGCGAGTACCTGAACGGTATCGGTACCAGCGAGATTCGTGGCAAGCGTGGCGTCACTGACCGCATCGCCTTTGTTGACGCCGAGGCTGCCGCTAGCCGCGAGTTCGGTCACCGGACGCGCGACGGCAAGGGCTACGTCGAGGGCCTCCACATCTTCGGCCGTGCGGCTGGCGTCCGCTGATGGCGTTCGCCTATCTGCCGCGCAAGACGGTCGACTTCGAGCTGCTGATGTCGAGCCTGCTCGCCTACGACGGCTTGACGGTGAAGCCGTACATCGACGTCACCGGCTACGACGCCCTGCCGCTGCTTGCGTTCCGTGGACTTAACGGTGTCGGTGTCGGCAATGTCGCTGCTGCCGCTGGCCTTGGTTCATCATGGGACCTGGTCCTGACGCTGTGGACAAAGGGCATGGACGGTCGCCTGTGCGACACCGTCTACCAGCACGTTCACGGCCTCGAGGGCTTCGGCATCGAGAGCGTGGGTGTCGTGGTGAGCGTCGAAGACGTTGCCATGTTCGACCGCGTTGCTGGGGTGGTCCTGCCCGACAAACAGGTCATTCAGTACGACGCGACTTTCTCCGTGACGGTTGAGCCCGTCTAACTCCTGCTCTGCCACCCTCTTAACGCCCTCGGGCGTCCTTCAACCGACCCCGGAGGTCATTCGTTATGCCTGCTGCTGACCCGTCCAAGCTGATCATCCCGTCGCGTGGCCTCGTGTACAAGGGCGATGTCGACGCGACTCCGCCCGCTGCTTCCACGCTGGCGACGCTGTCTGACACGACTGTGCCTTCGGGCTCGGGTAACTGGGTGTGCCTTGGGCACACGTCGCGCGAGAACCTTCCTGCGTACAGCAAGGACGGCGGTGACGTGAACACGTTCGGATCGTGGTTCAACGACGCGATCGACTCGACGACCGACCCGATCACGTGGTCGCTGACGATCAATGCCCTGCAGTCGGATGCGACGACTCTCGGGCTCGCATTCGGTGGCGGCGTGCTGAACGCTGAGGATGGCACGTTCGATATCGGCACCGTCTCGCAGACGCCGTGCTCGCTGCTGATCCTGATGATTGGCGGCGTGAAGCGTCGGGCGCTGTACCACCCGAACACACTGACGAGCATTGGCGACGCTCCCGAGATCGCCGTGGACTCGTACTTCGAGATCCAGCTTCAGGCGTCGCTGCTCAACTCGGGCGGCACGACGGCCGGTTCGACTGCTGCCGCTCCGGCTGGTTGGGCTGGGAAGTTTTGGCGGATCATCGACCCGGCTCTCGTCGTTGCGCCGTGAGCGTCTCCCAGCAGCTCGTTGCGACGTGCGATCACCTTCAGTGTGAGAACACGGTGTCGCGTGATGGTGGTGCGCCGAATGACACGGACCTGCTGTCGTGGCTGGATTCTGTGGGTTGGATTCAGTTCAAGACAAAGCAGCAGCAGACGGTGACGGGAACGTTCACGTTTTGTGCTGCGCACCTGATCGACCTTCGCGGGTTCTTCGGGAACTCGCTCGACGCTTCTGTCGGGCTCACTCTGGTCCTAGCCAAGATCGGCTGACCTTTCCTACGCAGCGCCGGTCCGCTCTTGGCAGGGCACGGGCCGGCGCTGTGCCCTGCCAAAGTCCCTGCTGCCAGTTAGGATACGAAAATGACCCTGCCTAGTTGTTCTCACCCCGGCTGCTTGCTTGAAGCGTTCGAGGGCGCGTCGTCCGACCTCGTTTACATCACCGAGGCCAACACGATCACCGCCTACGACCTACAGCCTCCGCGCGACCGGATCACCTTGTACTTTTGCTACCACCATTGGGCTTGCGTAGTGAAGATCTTTGGACACATGCTCAGCCCCGCGATCACCCTGCGCGATATTGGCTGGCCTGGTGACGATCGTGACTACTTTCCTGAGGCTTGCCGAAGTGCAGACCACGAGCCGAAGGGTCGTCACTGGTGGATCTGGTTTCGCCGTCAGGAAGAGGTGGCGGCATGACAGAACGCAAAATGCCTCAGGATCGGCAGCAAAAGAAGACCGCCGATGAGAAGCCTGAGGGTTGGGAACTGCTGAAGCCGCCTGGCGATGTGCCGGGTTGGGATCAGGCCGAGTTCCTGGCCGTGATCGAGCCGCTGACGAAGTCGGCGAACGCGCAGGGTGAGGTTACCTTTTCTGCTGACGTTCTCCGTGTGGTGGCCGAGGTGGGCATCCTCACCTATGAACGCTTCGCCAAGGATCCTGCTGCCTTCCAGAAACTGACCACGGGTGGCATGTCGGGTCTGACGAAGATGATCGAACTCTGCTTCTGGTATGCCGACCTGCTGGGAAAAGCCGAAGGCTCCGCGACTTCTTGACGGAGCATCCCGACGTCACATTCGACCTGTGGGACCTGTTTCACTTCGACGTCGAGGAAGTCTTCGCCGGTCGTAGGGCCGTTGAGTGGGCGTACGGGCTGATTGAGCGGCTCCTTGACGAGCCGTGGTCGCGGTATCGGGCGAGGCTGTTGGGCGGCGACAAGTGGCGTGAGCACCTCGGGTGGACGCCTGACACGTACACCGCGGTTTTGCTGGTCGACGCGCTGCAAGTGAACACGTCGGTGACGGCTTACCACGGCTCCGGGAAGAAGCCGAAGCTACCGCAGCCCGTGCCGCGTCCGCTGTTGCAGGACGTGGATCCGGAGCAGTTGAGCGACGAAGATCTGGCCGCGTTGGCCCGAGAACTTGACATGTGAGAGGCGGGTGAACTGTGCCGACTGGTGCTGGTAAGTCCGCTGGTCGGGTCAGTATCCGCGTAGTTCCCGACTCCACAGGGTTCCGTGCGGACCTTCAGAAGTCTCTTGACCGCATTGAGCGCACTGCGTCCCTTGACGTCAAGGTTAAGGCTGACACTTCGAGTCTGCGTGAGTCGTTGGTCAAGGCCAAGGAGACTGTTCGCAGTACGGAACTTCCTAAGGTCAAAGTCGCTGCTGACCTGTCGAAGTTCGACGAGCAATTTAAGTCGCTCGATCGGAAGCTTGCTGGAAACCCGCTGCACATGCGGTTGGAGGCGGAGACCGAAAAGGCCGAGGCGGAACTCAAGAGATTCCGAGACTCGCTCGGTATTGGGCCTGTGACGGTTGAGGTTCAGGCGCAGATCGACGAGGCTGAGCGGAAGATCGCAGGCCTCAAGGCACGCGCGGCTGATGAAAAGGCCAAGTTCAAGATTGTGCCTGAGGTCGACAGCACGGCGAAGCGGATTGTGCAGTTCGAGCTGATCCGACTGGCGACCAACAAGGTCGTTGACATCGTGGTGCGCATCAACAAGGCGTCTCTGCTAGCGGTCGGCGGCGCTCTGGCGTCCCTCTCTGGCGGCAAGAATGCCGTTGGTTACCTCCGTGGCATCGGCGGAGCGCTCACTAATCTGGACAAGTCGATCCCGCGCATCGCGCTGCTGGCGACGTCCATCGGTGCTGTCGGGGCTGCGTCGTTCGCTTCGCTGTCGGGGACTCTCTCTTTGGCGTCGGGGCTGCTGGCTGTATCGGGCGCCGCCGTGGCGCTGCCCGGTTTGCTGGCTGGCATCGGTGTAGCAGGCGGGACGCTCGCCATCGCACTGACGAATGTCGGCGATCAACTCGGCGATCTGCTGCCGAAGCTTACGGACTTCCAGCTCGCTATTTCTAAGAACTTCTTCGACAAGGCCGAGGGTCCGATCCGGAACCTCGTCGACTCTGCCCTGCCCGCACTCCAGACTGGCTTGGGTAGGGTGTCGACGTCACTGGGCGGCTTTGCGGCTGCGGCTGCCACTGCCTTTCAGGGCCTCTTCGACCGGGGTGATCTGTCGCCGCTGTTCAACAACACTGCGCTGGCGATCGACAAGGCGAAGGTGGCGATCACTCCGCTGCTGTCGGCGCTGACGACGCTGGTGACGGTCGGGTCCTCGTACCTGCCGATTCTGTCGTCGTCTATCGGTGATGTCGCCACGCGGTTCGACTCTTTCATTCAGGCTGCTGCGGCCGACGGTTCCCTGAGGGGCTGGATCGACACTGGTATCGCTGGTCTGAAGTCGCTCGGCTCGATCGTTGGTTCTGTCGCGGGGATCCTCAAAGGTCTTTTCGATGCGGCTAACGCTGCAACGGGCGGTAACGGCCTCGCCGTCTTCGCTCAGGGACTGCAGCAGGTGTCGGACGCCGTTAACTCGTCGGGCTTGCAGTCGGCGCTGACAACGATCTTTACGGGCGCGCAGGCTGGCGCCCAGGGTCTTGCGGCTGCCATCAAGCCGATCGGTGCGCTGCTGTCGTCGCTGGCGCCCACGATCTCGGGTGTGTTCGAGACGGCCGGTTCCGTCATTGGTGGTGCGCTGTCGGCGATCGCCAACGCCCTGCAGGCTCCTGCCTTCGCACGGGGGCTGACCGGCTTCTTCGCGGGTATCGCTACCGGCGTCAACGCTGTTCTCCCCGTGCTTCCCGCGATCGTGTCTGCGCTGTCGGCTGTTGCGGCTACGGCTGGCATGGTCGCCGCTCAGCTCGGCCCTGTCTTCGCAGCGTCGTTCGCGGCCATCGCACCGGTCGTCACGTCGGTGCTGTCTGCGCTGCAGCCGCTGATTCCTGTGCTGGGTGAGGCACTTGCTACGTCGGTCAGCATCCTCGCGGTGTCGCTGCAGCAGTTGGCGCCGATCTTCTCCGCCATCATCACTGCCGTCGCGCCTCTCATTCCGATCCTTGCGGGTGCGCTCGCAGGGGCCATCACCACGCTGGGGCCGGCTATCACGACGCTGGTCACGGCTCTGGGCACGGGCTTGGCCCCGACCATCGCGGCTATCGCCACAACTGTGGCGGCCCTCGCTCCGGTGCTGGCTCAGACGATCGTCGCGCTTGCGCCACTGGTGCCGCTGATCCTGTCGCTGATCCCGCCCCTGCTGCAGCTCGCGACCTCGGTTCTGCCGCTGATCCCGCAGATCGTGGCCCTCATCGTGCCACTCGTGCAGCAGCTCGTGCCGATCATCGCGCAGATTATCTCGGCAATCATCCCGCTGGTACCGACGCTCATTCAGCTCGTTGTCGCGGCCCTGCAGTTCGCGGCTGCGATCCAGGGCAGCGTCTTCGCCGCGCTGAGTGCCCTGGCGGCGCTCCTGCCGGTGGTCATCGCCGCCATCAACGCATCATTGACCGCCATCACCACCTTCGTGCAGGTGGCCGTGGCTTTGTTCACCGGCAACTTCTCGGCCATTCCTGGCATTGTGTCGGGCGCCATGGCTCGGGTGGTCGGCTTCATCCGCTCGGGACTCGCCTCGGCGGGAGCGGTCATCTCGTCGTTTGCTGCGGCGGGTGTCGCAAGGGTCGTGGCTTTCGGCTCTGGTATCGTCTCGGCGGTCTCGAGCGCTCTGTCGCAGTTCGTAGCGCGGATCTCAAGCGGCATCAGTCAGGCTGTGGCGCTGCTCGCGAGCCTGCCTGGTCGGGCGAGGTCGGCCATCGGCAACGTCGGCGGTCTGTTCGTCAGCGTCGGCGCGGACATCATCCGCGGCATGATCTCGGGCATCAACTCCGCCATCGGTGGCCTGGTTTCTGCTGCCGCGAATGCTGCCAAGTCGGCCCTCAGCGCGGCGAAGTCGGCGCTGGGCATCAACTCCCCGTCACGCGTCTTTCGTGATGAGGTCGGCAAGCAGATCCCTGCGGGCATTGTCGTCGGCATCAAGTCCGGTGCGGGTGCGATCGACAACGCCGTAGCTGGTCTCGTCAACCCGAACACTGCCGCTCTGGCTGCAGCCCGCATCACGTCGCCGCTGGTCGTTGGCGGATCAGCGAACGTCGACCGCTCCATCAACATTGGCAGCGTCACGGGCACAGACGTGCAGTCTTTGGCGTCCGCGATCATGGCCGAGATTGCCATGCGTGATGCCATGTCCGCTGCTACCGGGTGGGGCTGAGCATGGCGATTGTTGGCGCATACCCGATCATGCTTGCCCCCACGCAGGTGGTGGACTCGGAGACGCGGACCCTCGGGTTCCGCAACCTTGACGGCACGTCTTTCTTCGACTGCACGGGCCGCGAGTTCGCTGGCATGGACGGCATGACGGGCCTCGACCTTCCGCCTGTGGAAGCTGTCGAGGACCGCGTACCGGGTCAGCACGGCGACCGGCTGCTGTCGATGCGTTACGCCTCGCGGGACATCACGTTCCCACTGTGGGTCCGGTCCGACTCGAGCCACCGCGACTTCCTCCGCAAGCGCAGTGAACTGCAGGAACTGTTCGACTTCGATGACGTGGACTACGCCTACGAGGGCGGCACGTTCGATCTGGTCGCGAACAGCATCGACGGCAACCGCGAGCGGACCCTGCGGGTTCGGTACGTCGGCGGCATGGAGGGAAACCTCACGCACACGGCCGAGCGCGCACGTTGGGCTATGCTGCCGTTGAAGTTCCGGTGTGTGCGACCATTCTGGTCGGGTGCGGATTGGGCGACTCCTGAGATCCGGCAACTGGTGTCGGGTGTGTCGTTCTTCCGTCGCTTCCCGGGGCAGTTGAGCAACGATCGGGCGCTTGGTGCGGATATCACGGTGACGGTGCCGGGTACGGCGCGGTCGTGGCCGCAGATCAACGTGACGGGGCCTTCGACGGGTGTGCAGATCACGGGCCCGAACTTGTACGTCAGCATTCCCGGTGGTCTCACTGAGGGTGAGGTGCTGGTGCTGGAGACGGACCCGGAGCTTCGCGCTGAGGGGACGACGTTCGACGGTGACCCGGATTGGGCGCGCATCTCCCCGAACTGTGTGTTCGGGTCTGGGCTGCGTCCGGGGAACAACACGTTCAACATCGACGTGGGTACGGCTGGTCCGACGACGGTCGCCTACGTGGCTGGCGTCTCCCGGTGGAAGGCGCCCTGGTAGATCAGACCCTCCACTCCGGCTGGTAGTCCGGGTGATCGGCATAAGGTAGGGCGAGAAGGCGTACGGCGTCGCTGCTGGCGTCTTCCCAGCCTGATTCGTATCCGCCTTCGTAGTTGGGGAACTGGGCGGTGCCCTCGACCTGGCTCAGCGCCACGATCCGCCGCTTGGCCTCGCACTCAGCCAGCACGCGGAAAGGGTCGTGCTTGGCGATGTGCTCGGCATACGCCACGCGTACGGGATGAGAAACAAGAGCATTGGCGGTGCCCACCTCTCCGTCGCTGTCGTGTTCCCAAATTGTGTAACCAGACGCGGCGTCGCAATCCGCGGCGGCTTTCTCGTCTTCGGCGATGCGTGCAAGCAGAAACTCGGCGAGGGTCATGCCTCATCATCTCGCACTTACACTGGACGGAGGCGTGTTGGACGTCCGCGTTTTGTACGGAAATTGTTACGGCGGTTACTCGCTCCACGACGACGACCGCAAGGTCAACGGCAAGGACTACGCCCAGCGCGTCCCCCTACTCGTCAACCTGATCGTCAACTCTGGTGCGCACGTCTTCCTCGCGGTTGAGATCCACGAAGAGACCAGCTCGTCGTTCGGTGCCGCTGGCAGTGGGCACAAGTACCTGCTGAACGCGCTCAAGGCTGTCGATCCGGACTGGGCGCTACTTGAGGGGCGTGCGGGCAACCACTGCTACTACAAGCCGAGTCGTCTCGACGCGATCAGCGCGACGAACAAGAATATGCCCGGCTCAAGGTCCATGACGGACTTTGTGCTGCAGGACTCGGCTACCGGCTACCAGTGGCACAACGTCCTCGCGCACTTCCGCGCCGACGACAAGGACTACTACACCCCGAAGACGCACCAGAAGCGCAAGGGCAAGGAACGCACCAAGGAGCGCCGCCAGCAGGCTGAGTTCGTGGTCAAGTACACGGCGAACCTGCAGCGGGCGATCATCGCTGGTGACTTCAACTCGTCGACCGATGCGTCTGGGTATCCTCGCGCGATCTTCAAGGCGGCCGGTTTCCAGGGTCTTCGTGCTCGATCGACAACGCCAGTGGTGAACAAGGACCGGTCGACGCGTTCCACGAACTCGAAGGCGAAGTTCTGGATCGAGGACATCGAGACGCGCAAGACGCAGACGGTGTCGAACGCGGCGCTGATCCTGACGAACGGCGCATCGGACCACAACGGTTGGCTTGTTGCGACGATCACGTGGTCGGACGCTGGCGTTGCTGCGGTGCAGGCGGGGCTGCGGCCTGTCACGTCGTCGCTGGCGGCGACGTACGCGGGTCTACCGTGGACTGCTCGGGTGCGGAACCCCGACCTGTCGCTGGGTGTACCGCTGTCGTTCACGCGAGCTGAGCTGGTCGAAAACTACTGCGCGCCGAGTATGTTGACGCTCACCGGTCGCACGTCTGATCTTGAGGCGGGCGCGAACATCGGCACGGGCGTGCTGATGACGGACGATCAGGGTGGCGTGCGCTGCTCGGGTCCGCTCGTCAACTTTGTGCGGCGTGGCAACAAGACGATGACGCTGGTCTACCGCAGCGATGCTGTGGAGGCTGCCGGTCGGATTGTGTGGCCGTCGCCGCTGGGTGCGTGGTCGAAGGCGGGCCAGGTTGCGGCGTACCACGTCGTGTCGGGCACGGCGGAGACGCGGCTACTCACGTACCTGTCGCTACACCTGGGCCCGAGTGCGCGGGTCGAACGGCGCTTGTCGGCCCTGCGGCTGCCTCTCACCAAGGAGCGCGGGCCGACGGCGGTGACGTCGGCTCGGTTCGACATCCTCGGTGAACTTATGGGCGTCCTCGCAGAACTGGCTGGTCTGCACTTCGGGATTCGGCAGGCGTACGACGGGATGACGCCGTATCGCGAGTTCTACCTAGACGATGCTCCGGACTTGTCGGAGTGGGCCCGTTTCGGAACGCCCGAGTCGGGTGGCCCGTACATGCTCAGCAGCGACTGGTCTTACTCGGGCGGGCTGGGTGCGACGACGATCCTTGGCGCGGCTGGTGGCGAGGGGTCTGACCGGATCCTCAACGCTGTCACCGATACCGATACGGAGGCCCTGTGGCATCGCCGGGTCGAGTACTTCCTTGACCAGCGCAGTCAGACCGACCCCACCGAGATAGCTGAGGGTCTGGCGAAGGCGCTGCTCGACAAGGCCGGCGCGTCTGACGTGTCCGTGCCGCTGGGCAGCGTTCCCGGTATCGGCACGACCATCCCGATCGGCGCTCGAGCGTCTGCGGTCCTCGATGGGCAGTTGGTCACGGACCGGATCCGCCAGATCACTACGGTGCTGTCGTCGGAGAACGGCGCAGTTCCTACGCAGGTCGATGCCGTCCTCGGTTCCCCCGATGCAGGCGTGAAGTCCCCGACGTGGCGTCAGCTTCAGCAGATGCTGCGCCGCATTAGGGAACTGGAGCGCCGCTAAACCGCCCACTCCTGCTGGTAGTCCGGGTGATTGGCGTACGGGTAAGCAAGTGCCTCTATAGCCGCCCACAGGCCTTCGCGGGCGGGTGGGAACGCAATGCGGTCGCTCAGACTTCGAGGATTCAGCAGCATCTCGTACGCCTGGACGATCTGACGTTTTGCCTCGCACTCGGCCCGCATGCGTGCGTCTGTCCAGTGGATGGGGTCATCGCAGTAGAGCCGCAACACGGTCTCGCCTTCGATCACGCCCCCAATCGCAGCCTCATCTTCAGCAACTCGGGCGAGCAAAAACTCAGGCAGGGTCATGCCGCCAATTCTCTCACTTAGGAGATGCCTTGACAGGCTCATACCCGGCTGACGGTAACGGTGGCCTGACGATTACCGACTGGGCCGACTTCTTCAACAGCCGTGACGGCGCTACTGACTCCTACGTGGCCGGTGACCTGGCGCTGACACGGATCGACGCGGGCAACCTTTGTCAGATCGCACCCGGCAAAGTTGACATCAACGGTTACCGCCTTGTCGTCGACGCAACAGAGGCGCTGACCTGCCCGACGCCCGCATCGGGTACAGCGACCTACTACATCGTCGCCTACTACGACCCGAACCTGAACGTTGCCAACGCTGACGGGTCCGCTCCCCGCCCCCTCGGGCCGTGCCGTCTCGGCCTCTACGCGTCGACTGACATCGAGGCTGAGCTGGCGGCGAAGTCGTGGGTGCTGCTCTACCAGATTGTCCGCGGCTCCGGGCAGCTTCTGTCGGCTGCCGTCGTGACGTCTTTCGTGCGCTGGCTCGGTGGTCCGTCGATCGAGTGGCCGCTCAGCATGACCAACCCGCCGACCGGGTCGTACCTGCTGCCTCGCGGAACCCTGCGTACCGCCATGGACTCGGGCGCCAAGCGGTCCCTGCTCGTCCGCAGCCTCAACTCCAGCGGCGTTATGGCGTGGGTCGACCTGCTCAACCAGGGGCCGTTCGCTTTTCCGTCGCCGTCGTCCCTCGTGGCGAACAGCGGCCCTGCTCAGTACTTCGTGCACTCGGGCGTCATGGTCAAGTGTCGCGGCACCCTCAAGCGGTCCAGCGGCACCCTCTCCCAGTCGAGCAACGACGTCACCCTCGGCACCCTCCCCGCCGGCTTCCGGCCTGCCTTCACCGAACGGTTCCTGTGCAAGACAGGCGCCGGCAAGAACTACATCGAGGTGCGCGTCGAGCCGAACGGCGTCGTGACGATGACCGGCGAGTCCGGCGTCGACTGGATCGACCTCTCACCCATCTCGTTCCGCGCTGAGAATTAGGACGTTGCCTGATGGCCCGTAACCTGTATTCGCCCATTTTCGTCCAGCTCGCTGGTACCGCCCTGCCCGCGCCGAACCTGCCGTTCACCGTGTGGACGGATCTGACGACCGGCACGAACGTCACCGCCCAACTCGTCATCCCCGACGGCACCGCTGCCTACTCCGCGGTCACGGACAGTCAGGGCAACATCGCGCCCTTTCGTGGCCCCGACGACTACGTGGGCAACCTCTTCGTTGACACGGGCGCCTCGTACCGCTTCCAGCTCGACTCGCCGACGCTACTCGACTACCTCGTTACAAACGCTCAGTCGGGCGGCGCGAACGGTGTCACCGACCACGGTGCCCTGTCTGGCCTCGGCGACGACGACCACCCGCAGTACCACACGGACGCTCGCGGCGACTTGCGCTACTACACGCGGGCGCAGTCTGACGGCAACGTATCGTCGGCCGTCTCGGCGTCGTCGGCCGAAGATCGCAAGCGTTCAAATCACTCGGGCACGCAGCTTGCCTCAAGTATCAGCGACTTCACTCCCGCCGTCCAGGCCGTCCCCGGCTTCGGCGGCGGTACTACTTCGGTGGCTGACGGTTCGGTCACGGATGCAAAGGTCGTCGCGGGCCGCTCCCTCATTGGCTCCACAGCCGGCTGGGAAGCACTCCAGGACCACCTCGGCACCACGTTCCTCCAGGGCGGTTCCTACGACGACGCAGCGGGCACGTGGACGCCGATTGCGGGTGGCGGCGGAGGCGGGTCCAACTCTGGTGTCGACGTCTACGCATACGGCTTCCGCACCACGAACACGCGCGACCAAAACGGCACCGCTCTCCTGTCCGCCGTTGGTGCTGCGGGCAAGCGTCCCGTCTACTGCTCGGTGCCCGGTCGCTACCCCCTCGCGGTGACGTTCGCCAACGAGGACATCAACCTCGACCTCTCGAGCGTTACCCTCATTCACCCGCAGGTAGCGGGCGACATGAAGCCGGTCATCACCGTTGAGCGGTCGTTCAGCACCCCGCAGGCGGTCGGACCCACCCGCGTCGTCGAGTGGGGTCCTCGCCTCACCGGTGGCGTGTCCTGGTCCGCGAAGTACACGGCGATCGACCTCACCTCGGGTGGGTACTCCGCGTACAAGGGTGGCGACCTCATTCATATCTCGTCGGGTGACGTGTACCCGTGGGCGTGGACCGCGATCAAGGCTCCGCTGACGCAGACGACGGGGCTCGTCTACCAGGCTGAGTTCCTGCCCGTCCTCGGCATCGGCATGCTCGTCGTCGCCACCACCAACGGTGGACCCCGTGAGCAGATGATGGTGCAGGGCTCCCTCTCCGGTGCGACCGGCCTCATCCAGTCCGACCTTGTGGGGAACGGCAACGGCGGCATCACCGCCACACAGGCACATATCACGTTCGCTGCTGTTTCGGGTGACTTCCAGGACGGCGACGTACTCACCCGTACAACCGGCGGCAACCCTGACGGTGGCGCAGGCACGTTCGCCGCAGTCGGACAGGCAGTCGGCACCGTCTCTGGCGCGCCCATGCTGCTGATCAACAAGCTCCTCGACTACCAGTACGGCGTCGTCTCCGCGGCACAGGCTAGTCCGGGCACGCAGAAGCCGCTCCAGACGAACACGACAGTCCGCGTCCGCCGCGTCGACCGCACGAGGGTCTGCAACATCCGCGCCAACTTCGACATCGACGGCGTGGCCGGCGACCAGGACAAGTACGTCACGGACGCGTCGCGCATCGACATGATGAAGCTGCGCGGCGTGTTCATGCCGAACGTCGATGCCCGCGTTCACAACTCGTGGACGCGTTCGATCGTCGTCACGTCCTGCTTCCAGGGCCGTTTCCGTGCGATGTTCGACGGACTTCCGAACCACGCCTACCTCGACCAGGAGGGCTTTGGCTACGGGTTCGAGTGCAAGTCGGCTAGCAACGGCAACGTCTTCGAGTACGTTGGGCGGAACCTGCGGCACTCGTTCACGACGAACCCGAACCAGCGGACGTTCAGCACTGGCGACGCCAGCCACATCGACTACGGCACGCCGATGGACAACACTGTTCAGAACTCGGTTGGGTTCGCCACCTACACCAACACTTTCGACACTCACGCGGGCGACCTCCGGACCCGGTTCGTCAACTGTATCGCGGTTGGTGGCGGTTCCGGTGGTCGGTACAACTCGGACGGTGGTGCGCAGTTCGCGTCTCGCGGGTTCGCTACCGAGTGGGTCAACTGTAAGTCGGTCAACAGCGTCGAGGGCATCGACTACCTGGGTGGCGAGCACGACCCCGGCATCGACCACACCGTCATCGTCAAGGACGCCCACGTGCTCGGGTTCCAGGCGCGCGGGTTCTTCGCCACTGACGCCATCACCGACCACTGCTCGATCGTCATCGACGGCGGCAGGTTCATCGGCGATGGTTCACCGACCGGCCAGCAGTACACGCACGAAGCCATCGCCCTCGGCAAGGGCATCAAGCTCACCATCAAGGGTGAAGTTGAGGTGGGCGGCTTCAACGGCTTCCCGATTCGCATGCGCGAGGCTGGCACGGCTGGGATCCAGTCCGAGCTCGACATCATCAGCATGCTCATCGACTACCGGGGCACGACCACCAGCAACGCGCAGGGCATCCGCGTGGACGGCACCCTGGCCCGCGCGAACTATGAGGGCATCACCCTGCGGCTCGCGTCGGGCAGCATCCCCGGTGGTTTGATCACGAACCGTGGCGGCTCAACCGTCCACAACATCGGCCGTGTCGTTCCGTTCGGCCTCGCCGGTCGTACGCTCCCGGTCCTCCAGACGGCCAGCCAGGCAGGCACCCCGACGCAGACGGTCCTCACCGATCTCGTCGGTAGCGGTGGCGGCAGCGGAAGCGGGACGGGCAGCGGGACTCAGGTCACCGTTGACGGCGTGCCCGTGTCGACGTTCGACGTCAGCTCTACTCCGGTCGTGCAGACGTTGACGATCGGCGCGGACATCGCTGGTCCCACGGCGGGTACGACGATCGCGAACCTGTCGCAGTTTCAGACGCGACTCGAGACTGGCGCATACATCGTCGAGGCGGCGCTGTTCTACCAGCAGTCAGTGATCTCGGCGGGTGCACTGCGGTTCGGTCTCGGCGGGCCGGGTGCTGCGGGTGCGTCGATCACGAACGTCCTCGTTGACCAGAACACGTCGGTCACGGCCAAGTCGGCTGGGTTCGTCAGCGTTCTCGGGTCGGCTGGGAATGCGGTCGTGACGACCGCTGGCTCGGCGAATGTTTTCGGACTCTCTGCTGGTACGGCTGCGACGACGCTGCCGATCCTCGTGAAGGGACGCATCCTCGTCACCAGTGCTGGCACGCTCGGCCTCATGTGGGGGCAGTCGAACGGTGCGACGTCCGCGGCCACGCTGAAGGCCGGGTCGTACATCACGTTCACGAAGGTGTCCTGATGCCGGGTCGCGTCCTGTTCGTCCCTGGTCGTGGTGTCGTCGACATCCTCGACGGCGGCTGGACGGAGAGGGACGCTGCAGCGCCGCCCACATCCGGCGGCGGAGTGGTCGTACTGTCGTCGACTCTTGATGCTGCGACGGTGGCGAATCCGATCAGCCTCACCGACATGCGGACGTTCATCGGCGCCAACTACGGCGGTGCCACGAACTACCAGTACACGTCGGTCGTCTCCACGATCGGTACGGGTGGCACGACGTCGAAGGTGCTGAACCAGTACATGCGCGCTGGTACGTGGGGGATGCCCGGCGGTACCGGTAACGGCACCGGCATCGCGCTCACCTCGACGCCGCTCAAGGGCGGTGCGGTTGACGAGGCGTCGATCGAGTTCGACATCCGGTTCGTCGGGTCGGGCCAGTGGGATCTCGGCGGGAAGATCCCCGGGCTCGGTGGTCTGCTCCCCGGTCAGAGCGGTGGCATCCCTACCGGTGGCACGCCGTCGATCTACGGCTGGTCCGGGCGCAGCATGTTCCGCCGCAACAACGCGGCCCCCACGGTTTCCGCGAACTGGGTCGGCTACATGTACGACCCGACGCAGCCCGCGAACCAATACGGGCAGGACCGTGCGACCGGGCAGCTCTTCACCTGGGGCACGTGGGTCCACGTCAAGCAGGCGTACAAGATGAACACGGTCACCACGGAGGGTTCGACTAACCCCCCGGCAGACGGCGTGCACCGCATGTGGTTCAACGGGAATCTCGTCTACGAGAACACGTCGCAGGTGTTCCGCTACTACAAGGCCGCGAACATCACCGGCATAGTGTGGGACAACTTCTGCGGCGGCAACGACGTCTCGTTCGCCGTCCCGAACGACTTCAACATCCAGTTCGACAACCTCGTCATCACGACCGGTGCGGGAAGCAGCGACGTGGGCGGCTCCGTACCCGTCGGTGACACGACCGCACCGACGACGCCCACCAACGTCGTTGCATCGAACATCACGAGCAGCGGCTTCGACCTCGCCTGGGGAGCCTCAAGTGATGCCGTCGGGGTCACGTCGTACAGCATCCAGCTCAACGGCTCCACCTACACGACGAGCCCCACGAACAGCGCGACCCTAGACGGCCTGACGAACGGCACGGCCTACTCGGTGCGGGTGACGGCTCGGGATGCGGCGGGGAACTTCTCAGGCCTGTCGACGGCTGTCACGGTGACGACGGCTGCAGCGTCAGCCGCTACGGGCACGCCGCTGCCGTTGTGGGCTGCGCCGGTCGGCGTCAACTCGTACGTCGCCGCGAACCCTGACCTCCAGGTCATCTCCGACGTCCCCCACGCCGCGTGGGTTGGGGACTGGATGTCGACGTCAACTGTGCAGAACACCGTGTCGGGATATCGGACGTCTGCAGCGGGGACGACCATCGCCTTGTGCGTGTACGCCATCCCGGGCCGCGACTCCGGGGGCTACTCCGCCGGAGGGTTCCCAGACCGGGCGTCGTACCTGGCGTGGGTGACGAACGTGAAGAACGGCATGGCGAACGCACCATTCCTTGTCGTGTACGAGCCGGACGCGCTCGGACTCGCCCGCAACCTGAGTCAGACGGTGAAGGACGAGCGCATCGAAACGATGCGTCAGGCCGTGAACATCCTAAAGGTCGGTGCTGCGACGGAGGTGTACGTCGACGCGTCGATGTGGGTCCCGGCGGCGGAGCAGGCAACGCTGCTGCAGGCGGCCGGTGTCTCCGTGTGCCACGGGTTCTCGATCAACGTGTCGAACTTCAACGACCAGGCCACGTGCTACGCATACGGCAACGCTGTCGTGTCCGCGCTGAACGGATTAGGGATCACGGGGAAGAAGTTCGTCGTCGACTCGAGCCGTAACGGCAACGGGTCGTTGACGACAAGTTTTCCCGGGTCGGCGCCGTGGTTCAACACGTCTCAGACGTGGTGCAACCCGCCCGGACGTGGCCTCGGGTTGACCCCGCAGGTTCCGGCTGACCAGCCGGACTGTCGGGCGACGCTGTGGGTGAAGGACCCTGGCGGTTCGGACGGAACGTTCCCGACGGCCGCCCAGTCCACCTATTTCGGGGAGAACGCTCCGGCTGCGGGCAGTTTCTGGGTGAAGTACGCCCGCGACATGATCGCCAACACCAGCACTCCGAGGCCATATTTTCAGCAGGCTGACTGGCTATGGCAGGCGCTGCCTCCGAACCCGGTCCTCGATGCAAACTCGTCAACGTGGGTCGGCTACCTGTCGGAGGCCGGGAAGCAGCGCGGCCTGGCGCTCGTCGACTACTCGACCGCACTCAGCCAGGCGACCGCATCCACTCCGCGCTACGACATCACGTTCGCCAACGTGCCCGCGTGGGGGCCGGACCCGTTCCCCGACAACATGCCCGTCCCGAACGGGCAGATCGTCCCCCCGGGCACAGACGGTCACGTTGCTGTCGCGGACCCGACGACGAACCGCGTCTACTCGCTGTGGCAGGCGACGCCCACGCCGAACCCCCGCAGCGCCACCTACGGCGGACTGGCCGCGCTCAACGGCAACGGTATCGAGACGGCGGGCTCAAGCACGGCGGGCAACCTGTCCCGCTATGCCGCCGTGATCCGAGCTGCCGACCTCACCGCAGCAGCGGCGGCAGGCACGGGGCTTCCCTATGCGCTGTTCTGCTCGTCCGACGTCGTGGGCACCTCGTTCCGCGCGCCGTCCACCAAGGCTGACGCGACCGCCAACAACGCCAACGTGGCAACCCCGATCCCGAACGGGGCGCGGATCTTCCTCGACCCGACGATCAACGTGGACGCCATCCCCAGCATCACCGCCGGCGAGAAGGTCATCGCTCGGACGCTCCAGCAGCGGGGCGCATACCTGGCCGACAAGGGCGGGTCGCGGCTCGGGTTCATCTGCGAACTTCAGCCGGACGGCGTCTCCGGTGGCACACCAGGCGCGGCGTACACGGCCCTCGGCTGGAACTGGGACTACTTCAACATGACTCATATCCCGTGGGGATCACTCCGCGTGACTGCTAACTCGAGCGGCACCTGATGGCCCCGCACCGGCTGAAGTCGAGGCTTGATCTGCGCAAGGAAGCAGCGGGGTTCACCCCGCCAACGTTCCGGTTCTGGCTCATCGCCCGCACCCCCACTGTCCTCATCGACAACCTCCTCGAAGTGCTCGCGGCGATCGTTGGCCTGATCCTCGGCCCAGCGTTCATGACGGGATTCGTCGCCACCCCCGTGTCGAACCAGATCTCCGTACCTGTGACGATGGCGTTGAGCTGGGTCCTCATCATCGGAGGGGTCGTCGTATTCATCGGACTCCTCATCATGAAGTACGGGACGACAGTTCCGGCGGGGATGTTCATGCTCGCCGGCGGCTTCCTCTGCTATGGGGTGGCGGTCATGGCGTACGCGGAACTTCGGGTCGGCTTGGTGACGCTGGTCCTCCTCGTCGGCCTCGCGGCCCTCACCGCATGGAAGGGTTTCCTGTTGCGGTCTACATTCCTGCTCGTCTCTGCCCGGCCGGTTCCTACGGACCACAAGGGCTGAGCGGGTGGACGTCACCGCAATCCTGCTCGTCATACTCGGGATCCCCAGCACCGGAGGTCTGTTTGTTGCAGCCAGAGCGGCTATCCGTTGGCTCAGCAAGGGCCGCAAGGGCCGACGGGCTGAGGTTGAGTCGAGGCGCATCCACGACGACGTAGCCGCAGCCAATGCGAGCGTGCTTGTTGTCGCTCAGTCGCAGCAGCAGCTCGTCGCCGACAACGCTCGCCTTCGGGTCCAGCTAGCCGAGTCCGACGCCCGTCATGCGGCAGAGCGCGCGGAGTGGATGGCCGACAAGGCTCAGATGCGCGCCGAGATCGACGACATGGAGATCCGCCTGCGCACGGCGATGGACCGCCTCAACGAGGCCCTCGCCGAAGTCCACGAATGGCGACGCAAGCACGGATCGGACACCGCAACGTGAGTGCTCGTACATGGCAGGTGTGGGCTCACGTCCAGGAGTGGATCGACGGCGACACCTGGAAGGGCTACGTCGACCTCGGCTGCCACGTGTACCTAGGTACCAGCGACAGGCCCATCCGCTTCCGGTGCAGCCTGATCAACGCACCAGAGAAGAGCGCGGGCGCGGCGGGTGCAGAGTCGACTGCCTACGCCCGTTCACTGGTACCGCCCGGTGACTACCCGGCCACATCTACGGGGCTCGATAACTACGGTAGGCCGCTCGTGGACCTGCATCTACCCGACGGGCGCTTGTTCAGCCGCGCGATGCTAGACGCTGGATTTGCAGTCCTTTACCGCTAGGAGCACAGTGCCTCAGTACCCGCTAGGTCGCCTGAAGCAGCACGATGAGCGCTCTCGTGCGTTCGCCTACCGTGCCGCCGCACCCGCCGTCCTCAGGTCGGTCCGCCACACGTCGCACATCGGCATCCTCGACCAAGGGGACGTCGGCTCCTGCACCGGTAACGCCACCGTCGGAGCGCTCGGCTACGACCCCTACTTCTCAACCGTCAACGGCACCTCGCTGGACGAAGACCTCGCCGTCAAGGTCTACAGCCTCGCCACGACACTCGACCCGTTCACCGGCACCTACCTACCGGACGACACCGGATCGTCAGGACTGGCAGCAGCGAAGGCAGCGCAACAGCTCGGGCTCATCTCTGGATATCAGCACGCGTTCAACCTTGCCGCTGCACTTACCGCGCTACAGGCTGGGCCAGTCATCACCGGAATCACTTGGTACGAGTCCTTCTTCACGCCCAGTAGCAGCGGACTCGTCAATATCCAGACCGGCGACAAGCCAGCAGGCGGACACGAGGTCTGCGTAGACGGCTACGACGACGCCGAGCAGCTCGTGTGGTTCCGCAATTCGTGGTCGGACTCGTGGGGTGTCGGTGGCCGGTTCTGCATGCCCGTAACGACGTGGGCGCAACTCCTGTCCGACGACGGCGACGCGACGATCCTGACGCCGCTCACGCTGCCCGCGCCCGTCCCCAACATCACCCCCGACGCCATCCTCATTCGAGCGATGGACCCGTGGGCGTCAGGTACCTTCGCCACCTACACGAAAGCAGGCAAGGCCGCATCCGCCTTCCGTACGTGGCGCGCAAGTAAGGGGATCTAGGTGGTCATTTTCTCTCACTACTCCCCCTGCCCTTCCTTGAGTCGCCGCAACTCGGCCTCAGCCGCTAGTGCCCGGGCATCCTCGGCGTCGTTGACGATCTTGTACGCGACGCACTGACCAAACGCGTCGTAGACACGCTCAAGGTGATGCGGCTCTTTGAACGCAAATCGGCGGACGCTCCAGCCGAGCCCTGACGTCTTCTCGCTCATCGTCCCTCCAACTGCTCGGTGTAGGTCCACCAGAAAGATCATGTCGGCATCAGCCTCCCAGAGGTGGGATTCCTCAAGCGATTCCGCTGGAGTCACTTGTTCGCCATCCAGTCTTCGTAATCTTCGTAGTCTGACTCATTCAACGTCCCCAGACCGAGTGCACGACGTGTCCTGCAGGGCCAACAGGGGTCCGACTCTCCAAGGACGTAGCACTCCGGCTTGAAGTTCATGTCAGCGCACTTGCGGCAGTCTGGTATCCCCCTGTCCGCTTCTTGCTTCCAGATCTGACTCGTGTAGTCAGTCACGTCGCGAGTTCCTCTCCATCCACTTTGGCTTATCCCAGGGCCGATCTGGCATCGCTATGGCACCACAGGCGCACCTGACCACCTGCAAGTGCAGCCCGAGCCAACCCTCTGACTGCGCGCGGCACCGGTGCAGGTAAAATGGGCGTGGTGCATCCATCCAAGACACGCCGTCTTTGTGAACAAGCTCAAGGGTTTCTTGCCAGTTGCTCATCGGCTGTACCTCTCTAGGAACTTTCTAACCGCCTCACTGACGGTCTCGCCCTTCTCGTCGGCCTTCAGCAGCGCCGCATCCCACACTGCGTCACCGACGCGGACCACCCGGTTCTTCATCGGCTCTCGGGGCATGTCCTCAGAGTAGCGTACGCATAGGCATCTGCATAGGCACTACATCGGAGGCTTCGTGGTCATCCTCGCCGTACCCCGCACAGCCGGCGCGCCCTCAGGTCTGACGGGCGCACACATCACCGCTGCCCTCAAGGCCGCCGGTGCGGGCTCTGGGCTCGTCATGCCCGCCAGTCAGATCGCCGTCGCGTTCAACGATGCGATCAGCAAATATGGCGGCGGCCTGTTCACCACCATCAACTCCTACGCGGCGCTCGTCTCCGAGTGCATGATGGAGTCTGCCTACTTCCGCACCACCGCCGAGTACGCGACCACTGGCCCTTACCAGCCGTACAAGGGGCGCACGTTCATCCAGATCACCTGGAAGGACAACTACGCCGCGTTCGGCAAATGGTGCTTGTCCGTCGGCCTCGTCACTGATGCGGACTACTTCGTGAAGAACCCGACCAAGCTCGCCGACCTCAAGTGGGCTGCGATCGGCGGCGTCTGGTACTTCACCAAGGTCCTGAAGAAAGACAAGCAGGGCAACCTGCACCCGATCGTCTGGTGGGCCGACGACCCGCTCGCCATCGGTCGCGCCGTCAACATGGGCAACCCGTACAGCACTGCCACGCCCAACGGTCAGAAGGCACGCGACGCCGCCTACGTTGCCGTCGTCAAAGCGCTCACCGCAACCCCACAGGAGCCAGACGTGTCAGTCGCTTTCCGTGGTGGCCGCACCTGTTCGTGCGTCGCCACCAGCCTCCCCCTCGTCGAGAGGGACATGATCAGACGAGGCTTGATCAAGTACAACATCGACGTCTACCAACTCGGCTACCGCAACGACGTCAGCGCCTCTGCCGGCACGCATGCGGGTGGAGGGAACACCGACGTCGCCCAGTTCTCCGACGCGCAGATCGACGTGTGGCGGCTCTGGGGCTGGACTATCCAGCACCGCACCAAAGCCCAGGGGTTCGACATGGACCACGGGCACGGCTGGCCGCTCGGCTGCGACCACCTGTCCGCTGGTGGTCGTGCGCAGGCCACGCAGTGGGCGAACCGTCAGAACGGACTCGCCAGCAAGGGACGCGTCGAAGGCCGCTGGCCGATCGACGACTGGAAGACCGCCATGAAGAAGCGGCAGGCGGAACAGCAGGCACGCGACGACGCGGCAGCCGAAGCCGAACGACAGAAGGAGCTTGAGTTGCCCACGACCAAAGAGGTTGGCGACTACCTCGCCACGAACGACAAGTTCCTCGACGCGATCGCCAAGAAGGTCGCCGAGGCAGTGTGGAACGCCGACGTCATCCCGAACGCTGGCGTCCTTACGTCGAACGTCGACAACGTGAACGTCTCCCCGAAGACGGCACTGACGCAGATCGGCAAGAAGATCAACGACGCGAACGCCGACCTGGACGCTCTGTCCGCCCGGTTTCCCAATCCCAGCCCCGAGCCCCCTCCCGCCGCTTGAGCCGCTGACGTTCAGTGCGTTCCAGTTCAACGCGCGCTGGCCGGGGTTCTCGAGCACACCCGCGTCCCCGTCGTGGGCGGTCCGTATGCCGATGCTGGTCGCTCGGGCGAAGGCATCCAAGGCGTCGGTCCTGATCGTGCAGGAGTTGGGCGCAGACCAGGCGCCCGGCTTCTTCGCCGCGATGGGCTCCGACTGGCACTACGACCGAGCCGGTCTGAACGTCGTCGGCTGGGACACGCGGCAGTGGACGTGGCAGGCGAGCAACCCGCTGGACTTGTCCTCGTTCGGGCAGATGCAGCGGACCCTGATCGCGGTGACCTTACAAGAGTTAGAAGGGTTTAGCGGATCCGACAAAAACGGGTCAAGACTCGGCCGGTTCGCCAGCACCCACCTTGCTGCAGCAGCCTCTGACCTGACGGAAGCCAGAGCCATCGTGGCAAGGGCTACGCAAGCCGCTGAGGTCGCAGGAGCACTCGCCCTAGCTCCAGTACCCACCCTGCTCGGCGCCGACTGGAACAGCCGCGCAGCTACCGACAGTGGACCCTCAGCCCCCCGCACCATCCTCGGTGCGCTCGGCTGGACGTTCGACTCAACCCCGCTCGCCGCCGATGCCAAGAAGGGCATCGACGGGACCGCCGCCAACTACGGCATGGGCATCACCAGCAGCCAGGTCGTCGACCTCGGCACAGCATCCGACCACGACGGCCGCCTGGTCGTCGCCACCACCCAGTAGGAGCACCATGTCCGACCCCACCACGTACCCCGAGCCCGTCTCGACCGACCCCACGCGAGTCAGTCCTAAGGTGGTGATCAGCACCGTGCTCGCGCTGATCGTCCCCGGCGTCATCGCTGGCCTGTCCTACATCCAGGACAACTTCGCCGTCCTCGGGATCGATAACCCGATCCTCGGTACCGCTGTGCTGGCTCTGATCCCCGGCCTGCTCGTCTTCTTCGGCGGCTACCTCAAGCGGGACCCCGCCCGCAACGGCTAACCTCCGACACCCCGCCTGTCGCTCATCCCGGCAGGAGGGGTCACACTTCCGCCCCAACTCTCGCCGCGATCCGGCTGAGGGTTGGGGCGGTTTCGTACGTCTATCGGTAGACCACCGAGATCGTAATCGGCTGCCGAACAGTCCACAGCGCGAGGCCGACAAGAGCGGCCACCATAAGGGTCAGGGCAAACCGCGTTACGGGCCAAGACGTTGGCGTTCCGAGACGCAGGGTAGCGAACACAATCGCCGCGAGGACGAGGACGAGGGCGTTCACTGCCCAGACCCAACAGGGATGTCGCGCAGCAGATTGAGCACGTCGATGTAGGCGCCGCTCAGTTCCTTATGGATCGTCCGCTGCGTTCGGGTGACGCCATCGGCCTTCATAGCTGCGGTCTCTTCGTGTGCCCAGGCATCCACCAGTGCGATCACTTGGGGGAGAGTCAACGGCAGTCGAAACTCAGCCATCGGTTGAGGTCCAGAGTTCCATAGCAGTATCCATGGCGTCGGCGGGATGACAGAACCCGTCGCGCCACAAGAGTTCTGCAAGTGCGATAGTGCGTGGCCTCAACAGGCCTTCTAGGCGAGTGGCGGCGTCAACCTCACCTTCTCCGGTGGCGCGTTGGCGATTCGCGACTAGATCCCTACGCGAAACGATCATCAGAGGTCACCCGACATATCCATGCCGACCAGCCAGCCGACGACGCATCCGAGCACCAA